>Ga0247727_10000619_pt1 | contig 86859 bp, 71 predicted proteins | sample WisWelCaveWW1625_FD_202498 | JGI IMG/M metagenome (GOLD analysis project Ga0247727, IMG submission 202498) | Biofilm microbial communities from Wishing Well Cave, Virginia, United States - WW16-25 | ecosystem: Environmental > Aquatic > Deep subsurface > Groundwater > Cave microbial mat | place... | reverse complement strand
CTGCTCCACACCCTGAAGACGCCGGAGGGCGATTCCGATTTGGGGAATCCCATCGCCAACGATTACTTTCGCGGAAAGGGCAGCTTCATTCCGACCGACGTGGAACAACTGGACGGGCTGCTCTACGTGGCGACCGGCTATTCGAAGCTGGACTTCGTGCTGACGGCGCGGATCATCAGCACCAACCCCTTCCGCGCCGCCTGGCACGATCTGGCGTTCGGCGGCAAGGGCACCGGCGCCGGGCAATTCGGCACCGGTCATGGCATCACCGTTCCGCCGGGAACCAAGCGCCTGGACGTGGCGGACCGGCCCCATTCCGAGATCGATCGCTTCACCCGCTACGGCCACTATCTCTCGACCCTGAAGCTGCCGGCGGGATCCTTTCCCTGCGACACCTACTACCTGGGCCGATACACGGTGGTGGGGGCGCTGCACGGCCCGGATCGAAGCAAGGGAGCGCCCATCTACATCCTGGAGGATGACCAGGTGATTTCCACCGTCATGGCCAAGGAGGAGCTCGGCCTGGCGAACTTCCAGCACGTTCACAACGCCGTGCTGCGGGAGTTGGGCGGCAAGCTCTACATCATCGCCCAGGCCTGGAACCCGGGCGACTTCGCCATCCTGGAGCAGGTAAGCGACTGAGGACCGAAGCCTACCTCCTCGCGAGCGAGTCAAGAAACGCCATGATCTTCAGGATGGCGTCGCTCGAAACCCGGCCGGCAAAAGGCTGCATGGCGCCGGTGCTGCCGGCGTAGATCACCTCGAACAGACCCATATCGGTGTTGACCCGCGGGCGGGTGTACTGGTTGTCCACCAGGCTCGAGCCAATGCGGCCGGTTCCGTCCTCCAGGTGGCAGGCGGCGCATTGCTGCTGGTACACCGTTCGTCCTTCCGCAATGGCCGCGCCGTTGCCCTTGTAGGGGTTCTTGCCGCTGTCGCGGAACTGGCGGACCGCGGCGGTCAGGCCCGCGTCAGGCATGCTGTTGAAGTCGAGCGGGGTGTTGTCGACCGGGTGGCGGAACAGCCTGCTGTCGGTGATGGGACCGGCAGGCCCCTTGGGAACCGTGCGGGCGGTTTCGGCTCCGGATGACACCTGCGCGGCCGGCACGACGCGCCACAGCGATCCCGGCGGGTTGGAGGTCGGCCCGCGGTCGGAGGTGTAGAAGCAGTTGCAGTTGACCGCCAGGACATTGCCCTGCTCGTCATAGCCTCCGGCTGTGAATTGCAGGTTGGTGTGCATCAGTTCTTCCAGTTGCCAGCGCTTGCCGTCCCAGCCGAGGCCGAAGATGCGGCCCGAGCACCAGTCCCCCACCAGGTAGACGCCCTTCATGCCGCCGTAGTTGGCGACGCCAAGTCCTTCGACGGAGCAGCCCCAGCCGTCCTTGAGGGGCTGGGCCCCGGGGTAGGGCACCTCGTGAGGATACTCGGCGGCTGGCAGCACCCCCACCTGCGGGCACCTGTCGTCGGGACCCGTCATCGGAAAGCAAGAGGCGCCGTTCATCTTGGCCCAGCCGTAGTTCTCGCCTCCCTTGCTCGAAGCCGGTTGGTAGTTGATCTCTTCCCAATGGTTCTGGCCGATGTCGGCGATGAACAGGTCGCCGGTCTGAAGGTCGAAGGAAAACTCGTAGGGGTTCCGCATGCCCCAGGCCCAGATCTCGGGCTTCGACCGGGTCTTGATCTTCGAGAAGTCCAGCTCGCTGATGCCGAACAGCTGCATCAGACGTTCCGAGGCCGCGCCGGCCAGCGGATTGGTCGGGGGGATCTTGTATGGAATGCGGTCGTTGTCGGAGGTGTTGACGTCGATGCGCAGGATCTTGCCGAGCCAGGTGTTGAGGTCCTGGCCGGCCTCCAGCGGATCCCCCTCCCAGCCGCCGTCGCCCGACCCGATGTAGAGGTAGCCGTCGCGGCCGAACTCGATCTGGCCGCCGTTGTGGTTGTAATAGGGCTGCTCGATGCGCATCAGGACCTTGGAGGTCGAGCGGGTGCGCTCCGGGGTCATGACGTTGGGGATCTTGGGATCCACCTGGAACCGCACGATCACGCCGTCGCCGTTGAAGGGCAGCGAGGCGTAATGCACATAGAAGTACCCGTTCTCGCGGAACCTGGGGTGGAAGGCGATGGAGTAGAGGCCCTGCTCGACGAAGCCGGTCTGGACGTCGCTGCCGAGCGGGTTGATATTGGTGAGATCCAGGAAGGGCTGGGCTTCCACCTTGCCGTCCCGCTGAACGATGCGGACGCGGCCGACGCGCTCCACCACGAAGATGCGCCCGCTGCCGTCGCCGGCGTTGGCGACGTTGGTGGGATCTTGGAACCCCTCGGCGACCTTGACCAGCGCGATCCTGGGATTGCCGGGCAGCTTCCCGCCCGGCCGGGCCACTTCGCTCTTGGTGGAAGGCGCCCGTTGCCCCACCCCCGGCACCGCCAGCAGCAACGGGAGCGCCACCACTCGCGGAATCCTCATAGGTCCCCTCTCTCGCACCCGCCCCGTCATGGGGGGGGCGTCCAAGCACTGTACAGTAGCACAGGCATTCCTGCCTGTCAGGGTAGGACAGGCATTCCTGCCTGTCAGCCCCGTGTTATAGTCCAAGTAAGGCAACCAGATCGGAGAGATGGCCGAGCGGTTGAAGGCGCACGCTTGGAAAGCGTGTATGGGGGAAACTCCATCCAGGGTTCGAATCCCTGTCTCTCCGCCAGGGATTCGGTCCTTTCATTTCAGCAGCTTCGCGCGCCGCCTTCAGGCGCTAAACAGGCCGCTATAGCGGCCACCCCGGCTATTCCACAGGTGGTTCGTCTCATCCCGCCAATCGCTCTTTTTCCAGGGCCTGGTGAAGCAAGCATCTTCATGTACGTCTGATACGGAAGCCCCTTGCGCTCGGCCAGGCGCTGGGCGGTCTCCAGATCCCTCACCGGTACCCTGATCGTCACGCTCTTTGATTTGGGAATGCCGCGCTGCAGCCGCCCCTTTTTGGCTGCTATCTCAAACTGCTCCGCGAGGAAGTCAGGGTGAGCGTCCCACCAGGCCGCCTCCTCGGCCTCGGTCTTGACTCTCGGAATCGTGGTTGTCTTGGTCGTCTTCTTCTTCGTTGCCATAAGCTATCGCTCCCTGAAGTAAACGCGACCACCCGGATGGCGCGGCCTCGTTCAGCATGCACCACCGACAGCAGCCTCCCCCGGTCAGTTTGCCCCAGGCAGAGCACAGGTTCCTCAACCGTGTTCCTGGAACTGAACCACCAGGGGATCGTTCCGCAGCGCCTGCTCGGCTTCCTCGGGACTGACCCGGTGCCGTGCAATGTGCTTCCGGTTCTGCGAATCCTAGTCGAACTCCACGCCTGCAATGTACATACGCTGATAGCGCCAGTCAACCGGTGGCTCCGCTGGGGCGGCCACCAGAGTTCAAAAGTTCTCTGGGAGTGCTCTTCACAGATTGCCAGCGAGATGCTATGCTTCCAATGTGACGCTCGTGTGAGAACACTTTCCAGACCAATGACCATCACTCTCAAAGAGAAAACCCAACTGGTAGCGCCTTCCAGCGTCCAACGCCAGGCTCGTCTCAAAGCCGGCGCTCAACTGGAGTTCAAGGCCGCCCCAGGGATTATCACCATCATCAGCAAGCCGCCGGTGGCCGTCAACGAGTACACTCCGGAGCAGCGTCGGATCATTGATGCTCGCCTTGCGCTCGCCGACGAAGACGTCAAGAAAGGTCGAGTTTACGGTCCCTTCACGGCGAAGGAAGCTACTGCCTTCCTTCGGTCGGAATTGAGGGCCCGTGCCAAGAAAGCCAAGCGGTCTCGATGAAGGTATCGCTTACCGAGCGCGCCATCGCCGCGCTCGCCAGCGCCCCGCCTGCGGTTCAAAGGGCTTTCCTCAAACAAATGAACTTCCTCGCGCGCAACCTGCAACACCCTGGTTTGCACGCCAAGAAGTACGACGAGTCCCAAGACCGCTGGCAGGTAGGCCCGAGTCAACGACGAGTGGCGCTTCTACCTCACCATTGAGGGGGACACCTATCTGATTCGCGACATCGCCCCGCACCCGAAATGACCGGCTTCGGCAGGACTGACCGAAGGCTCCTTCGTCGGCTACCGGGCGGAGTTTGACCTCTCCGCCCGCGTTGACTGCCGAGACGAATCGCCGAATTACGTCACCGCCGGCTTCCCGTGTGGGGCAGACCGACCGTACGATCTACCACCGACAACAGCTCGTGATTTGCCGCTTGACCTAGGGGAAAAGTTCGAAGAGTATCCACGACACCCCGCCAGGTTTCAGGCCCTCCGGTGCTCGAATGGCGTGCTACCGCTAGCTATTAGGACGCGGTGCTGAAGCCGGCTTCACGAGGGTGAAAGTGGCGGCAACCGCCGGCCCCGCGATTGTCATCCCGAGCACAGCGAGGGATCTGCTGTTACGGCGGGGCGAGAAGCAGATCCCTCGCTACGCTCGGGATGACACAGGCACCGACTCCGCCTCCGAGCGTAGCAGTACGCTCGGGCGGCTGCGACTGGCCCATCACTCTTGTGTCGCACACCCGCCCCACGTGCAAGAATTGACAACTGTGTACTGCGGGTTTGTGGTGCCATCTGATTATGCCGCGCCGCCCGGTGGAGGAGGGCTTTGCCTATCGGGTCGTGAAGCGCGCCCTGGACGCCGGGCTGGCGGCCGCCACCCTGCTGCTGGCGGCGCCGCTGTTGGCCGGCATCGCGTTCGTTACCTGGCGGCGGTCGGGGCGCCCGGTGCTGGTGGCGCAGCAGCGCGTGGGCCGCGGTGGCCGGCGCTTCCCTCTATACAAGCTTCGCACCCTGCCGGTCGAGCGACTGGCCGATGGCGTGTGCTTAACCGTTTTGGGGAGTTTGCTGGGATGTGAGGCGACGTGGCGCACGCTTCAGCGTGCCGGCGTGGGCTTCAGCCCACGCTGCGTGGTTTCACCCGCACCCTTCGGCGAGCTGAAGCTCGCCGCGGCACGCTGAAAGCGTGCGCCACGACCGCTTCCCCCAAAACGGTTAAGCACACGCCGATGGCGACTCTCGGTGGATGGCCCTCCCCACCGACAGTTGGGACCGTTTCCTGCGCTCCACCGGTCTCGATGAGCTGCCCCAGCTCTGGAACGTGCTGCGCGGCCAGATGAGCCGCTTCGGCCGGCAGCTGCCGCGTTACGGCGAGCGGCTCCGCTTTCACCCCGGCATCACCGGCTGGGCACAGGTGCACGGATGGCGGGGCGACACCTCCATCCGGAGCCGGGTGGAATGTGACCTCCATTATTTGCGACACTGGTCCCTGGCTCTCGATTTCCGGATCCTGTGGATGACCGGAGCCGACCTGCTTCGCCGCCTGCGGCGAGCGGCGGCGAGCCGGGAAACGCCGGATGCCCGATCCGCTTGACGGCTATCTGTACTTCGCCCACCTGCGGGCGCGCTGGCGCCTGCCGGCGCTGCTGACTGCCGCGGCGCTGGTGGTGTCGCTGGTGGGAAGCCTGCTGATCCCCAAGAAGTACACGGCCCGGGTGAAGCTCATCATCGAGACGCCCGCCGGCAGCGACCCGCGGGTCTCGATGGCCGTCAGCCCGGTCTACCTGGAGTCGCTCAAGACCTACGAGGCGCTGGCCTCGAGCGACGAGCTGTTTGCCCGGGCGGCCGAGCGTTTCGGGCTGCGACGCCTCTATCCCGGCCGCCCCATCGAGGCTCTGAAGCGGTCGGTACTGGAGGTGGCCATCCCGCGCAATACCAAGCTGCTGGAGATCGCCGTGACGCTGCCGGAGGCGCGCCAAGCCCACGCCATGGCGACCCACCTGGCGGAGGAAACCATGCAGCTGAACCGCAGGACCAATCGGGCCGTCGACGACGAGCTGATCGCCGAGGTCCGCAAGCGCACCGAAGAGGCCCGCCAGCGGCTGGAGGCCGCCCGCGCGGCGCACCGCCGGTCTTTGGAGCGGGCGCCCACCCTCGACGGGTTGCGGGCGGATCTGGAGCAACTGCGGGTCACCCGCGAGGAGGTGGCCCGGCGGCTGGTCGCCGGGGAGGACGAGCGTCTCCGCCGCCAAGCCGCCGAGCTGGATGGCCGGATTGCCTCGCAGCAAGATCTTCTAGTGCGGCGGTCGACCGAAGTGGAGCAGTTGCGCGCCGAGGAGGAAGGCGCCTTGAACGTCCACGACGAGGCCGAGCGCCAGTTGCGGGGGGTGGAGACCGCGGCCGGGGCCCGCGGCGAGCGCCTCATGCTGCTCGACCGCGGCGTGGCGCCGGAGCGCCCTTCGTCGCCCAACATTCCCCTGAACGTGCTGGCGGCCCTGGCCCTGGCGCTGGTGGTTTCGCTGCTCTACCTCACCGTGGAATTCGGCCTGCAGGCGCAGAAAGCGGACCTGTCGCGGCGTCACCTGCGGGTGGCCTCCAAGCCTTGAAGATCGCCCTGGTTCACGACTGGCTGACCGGGATGCGGGGCGGCGAGAAGGTGCTTCTGGAGCTGCTCCGCCTGCTGCCGTCCGCCGGCGTGTTCACGCTGCTATGGAAGCGCGGCAGCGTGGTCCGGGAGATCGAGCAGCGGGTGCGGGCCACCAGCTTCCTCGACCGCCTGCCGGGCTCCACCACAGCCTACCGCTACTATCTTCCCCTGTTTCCGGCAGCCATCCGGTCGCTGGACCTCTCGGGCTATGACCTGATCCTGTCGAGCAGCCACGCCGTGGCCCACTCGGCGGCCATCCCCGAAGGGGCCGTGCATATCAGCTACATCCTCACGCCGATGCGTTACCTGTGGGAGACGGCGCCGGATTACTTCCGCTTCGGTCCTGGCCGGTGGTGGAAGCAGGCGGCGCTGGCGGCGGCGGCGCCCTGGCTGCGCCGTTTTGACCGGCGGACGGCGGCCGGCGCGGACTACCTGGTGGCCATCTCCGAGAATGTGCGCCGCCGGATCCAGCGGGCCTGGGGGCGCGACGCCGAGATCATCCACCCCCCGGCCGACACGGATTTCTTCACGCCCGACCCGCACGGAGCGTCGGGTGACTACTACTTGGTGGTATCATCCCTGGAGCCCTACAAGCGCCTCGACCTGGCCCTCGACGCGTTCTCCGGCTGCCGGCGCCGCCTGCTGGTGGCGGGCCGGGGCACGCAGGAGCGAGCCTTGCGGCGCCGCGCCCGTCCCCCGGTCGAGATCCTGGGCGAGGTCAGCGACGAGCAACTGCGCCATCTGTACCGGCACTGCCGGGCCCTGATCTTTCCAGGACGCGAAGACTTCGGATTGACCCCCGTGGAGGCCCAGGCCTGCGGCCGTCCGGTGGTTTGTTTCGGCGAAGGGGGGGCCGTGGAGAGCGTTCTCGACGGCGTCACCGGGGTGCACTTTCGCTCCCAAACGCCGGCGGCCCTGGCCGCTGCCGTCGAGCGGCTGGAACAGCTCGATTGGGACTCGGAGCGGATCCGCCGCCACAGCCTCCAGTTCTCGCGGCAGCGGTTCCACGATAGAATGAAAGCATTCTTGCGGGCCAAGGTTTCGGGTCTCTGGGAAATGCCATGAGCACGGCGGTTGAAGCTCCACCGATCGAGATCTCGGAAGGCAAGGTGTTTCGGGGCGGCCTGGTGGTGGGAGCGGGTCTGCTGGCCGGCCAGGCGCTGGGGTTCATCCGCCAGGCCACCATCGCTTACCTGCTGGGTACCGGACCGCAGGCTGACGCGGTGGCGGTAGCCTTCGCCCCCGTGGACCTGTGGTGGGCGGTGCTGGCCGCCGCCATGGTCTTCGGTTTCGGTCCGATGCTGGCTGCCTCCGGCCCGGAACGGCCCCCGGAAGGTTTCGCAAAGCTGGGACGGCTGGTGGTGGTGGTGGCGCTGGCTGCGACGGCGGTGTCTCTGGTTTTCGCCCGGCCGATTGTCATGGTCCTGGCGCCGGGACTGGACCCGGAGACCGCCGGGGCCGCCGCGCGTCTGTTGCGTGTCACGGCGCTCGGCATGCCGGCGGTGGCCTGGAGCACTCTTTTCACCGCCGTCTTTTACAGCCAGCGGCGGTTCCTGTTCCCGGCGCTCCAGCAAGCGGTGGTGAACTGTTGCACGATTGTCACAGCCCTGGCGCTGGCGTCGCAGCACAGCGCCCTGGGCTTCGCCGCGGGATATGCCGCCGGCGCCTGGCTGCAATTGGGTCTGGCCTACTGGATTGCCCGGCGGCAGCGGCCGCCACGCTCCGAACCGGCGCCGCTGACCAGGCTGCTGGCGGGCCCGGCTCACGTGCTGGCGTACTCGGCTCTGGTCGGTCTCAACCCCATCGTGACGCGGGCGCTGGCGTCGACACTGGGACCTGGGTCGACGGCGGCCTTCGACTACTGTCTGAAACTGGTCGGGGTGCCCCTGGGACTGCTGGTGATGCCGCTGTCTTCCAGCCTGCTGAGCGAGATTGCTCCCTTCCGGTTGCGGTCGGACCGCCGCGCGGCGTTCCAGGCCATCGGCCGGGCGGCGGTTCTCACGGGTCTGGCTGCTACCGTCATCGTGCTGCTGATGGAGGCCCTGGGGCCCTGGGTGGTGGGAGTGCTGTTTGAGCGCGGTCGTTTCGGCGCCGCGTCGACCTCCACGGTGACGCCGGTGCTGGCGGGATTCTTTCCGGTGTTGGCAGCCTGGAGCGTCCTGGACGTCTTGTCGCGCTCGCTGTTTTCCCTGGGCCGGCCGCGCCGGCCGATCGGGGCCGCGGCCCTGGCCCTGGTGACCAATCTGCTGATCAGCGGGTTGGTCCCGGTGCGGTCCCCGCATTGGATCGGCCTTGGGGCGGTGGTGGGATTCCTGGCGGGCGCCAGCCTGGTGGGACTGGCCTTCCTGCCCCAGCGAGACCGTCGTGGCGCGCCGTGAGCTGGCTTGGGGCCTGGCCCTGGGCGGGGGGATCGGTGTCGTCTCGCTGGCACGCGACGCCGGCTGGGCAGCCCTGGGGCCGCCGCTGCTGCTTTTTGCCGGGTGGCTCCTGGGCGGCGCCACCCGCTGGATCGTAGCACTACTGTCTGCCTGCTGGCTGCTGCCGCCGCTGCCGCTGCCCGGCGGCGACTCCGGTCCCCACCCGGCGATCCCGGTGGCGGCCCTGGGCCTGCTGGCCGGCTTGGCCCGCCTGCCCCGCTGGCGGATCCGGGTGGATTTTCTCGCTGGGGCCGTGGTGACCTTTTTCGGAACCCTGGTGGTGAGCGTTCCCCTGGCGGCATTCTATTCCGGTAGCGCGGCGGCCGCTGAAAGCCTGGCGCGCGTCGGACTGGCGGGCATCTCGGTCTACCTGTTCTTCTATTTGAGCCACGGCCCCGGGCGGCAGTTCTCGTTGGACCGGCTCGTGACACTGCTGTTTTGGGTGGGAACCCTGTCGGCGGCTTTCGCCTGCGCGGATTTCTACTTCCAGTGGCCGGCCCCGGCCCGCTTCGCCGAGCAGTATGTCTGGCTTCCATTGGGAGTCTTCCGGCGGGCCCAGGGGGTCTTTTACGAAGCCAGCACCCTGGCCTCGCTGTGCGTGTTCCTGCTGGTGCTGATCGCCTCCCTCGGGGTGCTCCGCGCCGGCGACCGGCTGGGTCTGGGGACGAAGTCTCTGTCGGCGGCCGCCGCTATTCTGCTGGCGGCCCTGGTGCTTTCCTTCTCCCGGGCGGCGGCCGTGACCCTGGCGGTGTCGCTCGTGGCGCTCGGCTGGCTGGAACGGGGGCGCCTGAGGACCGCCGCCAAGCTTGCCCTCCCGGCTGGCCTGGCCGGCGGCGGGTTGCTGCTCTACGCGCTGCTGCCGGGTTTCGCAGCCGCCTGGCTGGAGCGGCTTTGGCGCAGCGGGGAATACCTGCTCGCGGAACCCAACCTCATCCTGTCCCGGCGTCTGGAAGGCTGGCAGTACCTCCTCGGGTATATCCAAGACCATCCTGGGCGAACGCTATTGGGTATCGGCTACAAGACGCTGCCTTACTCGAGCGCCGCCGGGCGGCCCACCGTGGCCGACAACATGTACCTGAGCCTGCTGATCGAGACCGGCTGGCTCGGTCTGACTGCGCTGGTGACCCTAAACGCCGCCATCCTGGCGGCCGCCTACCGCCGGGCCAAGAGCACCGACGGCCTCCAGCGGCTGTTCGGCGTCTGGATGTTCTCGTTCTGGTGCGGGCAGGTAGTCCAGATGGCCACCGGCGACACCCTGACTTACTGGCGGCTGCTGCCGGCTTACTTTGCCGTCCTGGCCGTCGGGACCCGCCATGAGAATCGGGTGCGCGACATGAGAGTGCGGTGACATCCCGAGCGCAGCCTCTGTCATCCCGAGCGCAGCCTCGTCATCCCGAGCGCAGCGAGGGATCTGCTTTCCCCCCGGCACAACAGCAGATCCCTCGCTGCGCTCGGGATGACAAACAGCCATGAGAATCCTGCTGCTTGACCAGTTCGCGGGGCTCGGCGGCGCGCAACTGGCCTTGCTGGACCTGGTTCCGGCGCTGGCGCAGGCGGGCGGGGAAATCCACGCCGCCCTGCCCGGGCCGGGGCCGCTCGAGAACCGCCTGCGCGCCCGCTGGGTTACAGTCCACCGGCTGTCCCTGCACAACTACTCTTCGGGGACCAAGACTCTCCGCGACGGCGTCCATTTCATGCGCGATCTCTGGGAGGTGGCCGGCGAGATCCGGGCGCTGTTGGAACGGCTGAGCCCCGCGCTGGTCTACGTGAACGGGCCGCGGCTGATGCCGGCGCTCGCCTGGGCGCGCCCGGCGGCCCCGGTGCTCTTCCACGTCCACAACGAGCCTTCCAGCGGCTTGAACCTGGTGGCTGCGGCGGTGCGCAGAACGGGAGCCGCGGTGATCACTGCCAGCCGTTTTCTGGCTCAGTGCTGGCCGGGCGCGACTGTAATCTACGGAGGCGTCGAAGGACCGCCGGCGCCACCCCCGCGGCGGGGCGGGGCCGTCGGCCTGATCGGCCGGTTCGCTCCCCAGAAGTGCCAGAAGGAGTTCGCCCGCGCCGCGGCATTGGTGGGACCCGAGCGCCCGTTCCTGCTCTGCGGCGACGCCCTGGCGGGCGACCGCCGGGCCGAGAGATATAAGCACGAGGTACTAACCTCGGCCCCAGACAACCTCCGCTGGCTGGGCTGGCGCGACGATGTTTACCCGGTGCTCGACCAGCTCGACCTGCTGGTGGTTCCCTCGGCCCGCGAGGGCGGCGTGCCGCGCGTGGTGCTGGAGGCCTTCGCGGCCCAGGTTCCGGTGCTGGCTTTGGCCTCCGGGGCGATTCCTGAGGCGTTGGTCGATGGCGAGAACGGATTCTTGCTGCGGTCCGGCACGGCCCAGGAGATCGCCGGGAGGATCCGACAGTTGCTGGCCGATCCCGGCCGCCTGGCCGCCGTCGCCCTCCGGGCCCACTCGCTGTGGCGCGAGCGTTTCACCGCCGGGCGCTATCGTTCGGAGGTGCTGGCCAGCATCCTCCAGAAGATGGCGGCGGCAAAAACCCCGGCCGCCGCGGTCGAGAGCAGAGCCGCCGGGTAACCCAGCCTGGTGACGCCGGCTCCGAAAAGCGCCGCGGCCGCCGCCTGGGCGCTCAGAATCACGAAGAAGTTGAGCGAGGAGGCGCCGCTTTGCTCTTCCGGCGCCACGCGGTTCATCAGCAGCGCGTGCCAGCCCGGTTCGCTCATCCACTGCCACGCCATGTAGAGGGCATAGAACAGCCCCGCTGCCGGCATCGGCCAAAGCGGAGCCAGCAGGGTGAGCAGCAGGGCAGCCGCCAGCTGCGAGCCGGCAATGCCGCGCCCCAGGCCCAGCCGCCGGAAGATTCGCGGCGCTGCTAGTATCGCTAGTACCTGGGCTAGCTGCGACCCCGAGAAGATCAGCCCGATCGCGCCCGTCCCGGCAGCCAGCCGGCGGGCGAAATAGGTGTTGAAGAACGGCGGGAAGGCGCCCAGAAACAGGTTCCAGGCTGCCGCCGCCGCCAGGTACCTTCGGACAAACGCCGTCCGGGGATAGGTGACAGCAGGCTGCTGGGCCCGCGCAAACCGCAGCCACAGCGCCGGGAGGAGCGCGAGCGCGGCAAAGGCGCAGCCTGCCCAAAGAGCCGACTGCTTGGAACCCAGCCGATCCGGCAGCTGGCCGCCGATCACGCCCGCCAGCGCCCCCATCCCGATCCCGAGGGCAAAGAACCAGCTGAAGGCCCGGGCCCTGGTTTCCTGGCGCGATAGCTGGGCCACCGCCGGGGCGATGGTAACCGCTCGAAAGGCAGCCGCCAGGCCACCGGCGAAGGAAAGGGCCAGCAGCGCCGCGCTCCCCTCCGCCCAGGCTTGCAGGGCGCAGACCACGGCGCCGGACGCGAAGGTCACCCGCAGCGCCCAGTTGAGCCCAAACCGGGCGATGAACCATCCTGCCGGCAGGGTTCCGCAAACGCTGCCCGCCGTCAGCAGAGCCGACACCAGCCCGAGGAATCCCTCCTCGAATCCGCGATCGAGCAGGTAGAGGTTGTAGAGCAGGTAGAAGACGCCGAGCCCCAGGTTGAAGATGCATTCGGCCGCCAGAAAGACGGCCAGTCTCAGCGCCACCGCGCCAGCTCCCACAGCGTCGGCGCCAGCAGCCGGGCGTGATGGACCAGGCGCGACAGGACGAAGGAGCCATAAGAACCCTGGAACGGTGGCGGCAGGCGCAAGGGCGCCAGACGCCGGCGCGCGACGCTCCAGCGGTCGGCGCGGGTTTCGAGCAGGCTCAGGTGCAACAGCAACTCGCGTTTATTGGGGCGGAAGTGCGCCTCCACTGGCGACCAGGCGTAGCTTCCGAGCCATCTTTCGGCGCCGTCCGGCAGCGAGCCGGCCGCAGCCGGCAGCGGCGCTCCAAAATACTTCTGAGCCAGCCGGAAGGCGATGGTTTCCAGCATCCGCAGGGCCGGGGAGTGCAACTCGAGCCACCGCCGCCACAGCGCGGCATCATCGCGGCGGCATTCGAGGAAGCAGGCGATCTCGTAGACGTGGTAGAGCCGCAGGCTGCCGCGCAGCAGGTGCCGGACGGCGTGCAGCCCGGCGTACCCCAGCTGGTCGACAAGATCCATCTGGTACACATGCCGTCCGGCGATCTCCGATCCGACGCGCCGGTTCCAGAACTGGGCCGTTCCGGGAGCCGGGAGACGCTCGGTCTCGGGGTCCCAAAACCGGAAGTGCACGTCCACTGACGGCGGGATTTCGGGATCAAAGTAGTCGCCCCGCCACCGCCAGCCGGTCTTGCGCACCATGGCCGGCAGGTGGTCCAGGGGGAAGCCGTCCATCGGGTGGTGGGGCTCATAGCCAAGGTCGAGCAGCGCGTCACGGGCACGCCCTGCGGCGTCGCGGAGACAGAACAGGTCGATGTCGTACTGAACTCGCAGGCGCGGGTCGGGGGCGAAATCGGCCCCATGCGAGAGCCCTTTCAGGACCAGAAAGTCGACGCCGGCCTCGTCCAGCCGTCCGGCGATTTCAGCAAAGGCCTGCTTCAGTCGAGCCAGCCGCTCGGTGTTGCCTGCAAGGTTGGCGTCCAAGCGGGAGCGCGTCGCGGCCGGGACATGATCCCACAGAGACGACGCCGCCAGACGGGAGCGCCACGGCAAGGTGAGCTGCGTGCGGTCGGCGAAGCTCAGAGCCGCCTGCCAGGAGTTATCGCCGGCCGGCAATTCCGGCTCTTCGTGGCGGTCGAGCCGCAGCGCCCCGAGCAACGCATCGACTGGCTTTGGAACCCGGACTGGCCTGGGAACCCGCGGCCTCAAGCGATCTTCCGGATCTGCTCGACCCCACCGTCGAGGCTGCTATAGCGCAACAGGTAGGCCGGACAGGCGAGCAACGCCTCGAGCGATTGTTCCTGTTGTTTCCAGACGCGAGGCTCGCACATATTCCGCGTGGCCGACAGCCGCCGGCGGGCTTCCTGCGGGTCTACCGGGGTCAGCTCTGTGGCGGCCCCCGGTTGCCGGTCCAGGAAGACCACCGCTGCGGGACGGCAGCGGGGAGCGGTCGTGAAGCCGGCCACATCACCAGTCCGGATCTCAAATGACTCCTTGCCGATAACGGTCTGGAGTCTCGGCAACCCGGCCAGCTCCGGGATCAACTCCACAGCGTCCGGCCGGAACCGCATCCGGTGGGGCCTGCCGATCAGGGTCGGTTCCTCCGACCGTCGCAACAGGAAAGTCGAGTCGTCGGAGACATAGGCGAAGCCGGCCCGGGCGCATGCCCAGGCCAGCGAACTCTTCCCGGCCCTAGAGCCGCCCACCAACAGGATCCCGGCGCCATCGCGCGCCACGCAGGCGGCATGAATCGGAGTCACATAGCGCTGGCAGATCGAGGTGTAGGCCAGCGAGTCCAGGAAGTGAAAGCTGGTGTAGAGATGATCCCGGGCGACCGGCGCGGCCAGGCAGGCAAAGCCGAAGCCGCGATCCAGATCGCAAAGGGCAAAGTTGTCCTGATCCAGCACCAGGGCCAGCAGATGCCCCTGGGACCGAAACGACGGGCCCAGTAACACAGGCATTCTTGCCTGTTCTGGCTGCGGGCCTTCCCCCACGATCACCCTTAGTTCTATGGGAGTGGTTTCGAATGCCCGGCCAAACTCTCCCCAGCTCTGCCGGCAGGCCTCCACAATGTGGCTGGAGTTAGTCCGCAGAACCAGCGGGAATCCTAGCGGATGGAAGTGTTCGGCCAGGGGCAGCGGCTCGGTGTGCCCCAGCGGATCCCACAAGGGCTGGCCTCCAAACCCACGATAGCAGCAGGCGCCGAGAGGAGTCTCGGGGCCATACCACGGGAGGCCGCACCACGGTAAGATAGCTCCATGGACCGAAGAGCTTTTCTCGCTGCTTCCGCCGGCGCCCTGGCGGCTCCACCGCCCGCCCGGCTCCCGATCAAGAAAGCCGTCCTGCTCTCGATGCTGCCGCGCGAGTTGAGCTACCTCGATCGCTTCAAACTGGCCGTCGACTGCGGTTTCGAGGAGATCGAGTGCGGGACGGTCGCCGACCGGCGCCAGGTCGAAGAGATCAAGAAGGCCTCCGAGTCGGCCAAGCTGCGGATCCATTCCGTGATGAACCAGGTTCATTGGAAGCTGCCGCTCTCCTCAGCCGATCCGGCCGTGGTTGCCGAGAGCCTCCAGGGAATGGAGACCAGCCTGCGCAATGCCCACTTCTGGGGCGCCGACGCCGTTCTGCTGGTGCCCGCCGTGGTCAACGCCGAGACCCGCTACCAGGACGCCTGGGCCCGCTCCCAGGAACGCATCCGCAAGCTGATCCCGTTGGCCGCCGAGTTGAAGGTCATCATTGCCATTGAGGAGGTATGGAACAAGTTCCTGCTCAGTCCCATGGAGTTCGCCCGTTTTGTGGACGATTTTCATAGCCCCTGGGTGAAGGCCTACTTCGACGTCGGCAACGTGGTGATCCACGGCTACCCCCAGGACTGGATCCGCACGCTCGGCAAGCGCATTGTCAAACTGCATATCAAAGATTTCAAGTTCGAGAACCGCCGGACCGCCGAGTGGACCCCCCTGCGGGAGGGCGAGATCGACTGGAAGGCTGTCTACCAGGCGCTGTCGGAGATCGGCTACCAGGGCACCGCCACCGTGGAGTTGCGCGGCGGCGATGAGGCCTACCTGCGGGAGGTCAGCCGCCGCTTCGACCTGATACTGAGTGGAGCATAGTATGCGATGGCAACCGAAATTGGCCACCCGCGGGCTGCTTCTCCCGCTGCTCATTCCGGCGCTGGCGGCCGCGGCTCTCCTGCCCCCCCGTCTGGGCGATTTCCATCAAACGGCGACCGACAGCCCTGCCCCACCGGACCGCGCCGTTTTTGAGGAGTATGGCCTGGATGCCGCCGAGCGCTCGGTCTACGCCGCCGGGGACCGCCGGCTCGAGATCACCCTGTGGCGCGCCAAAGATGCCACCGGCGGCTTCGGGATTTTTCAGTGGCTGCGGCCCGCCAACTCCACCCCGGTCGACCGCGGCGATCGCGGCGTCGAAGCCGGCGATACCACATTGTTCCAGTGGGGCAACTACGTTCTCCAGTTGCGCGGCGCCAAACCCGAAGAGGAGCACCTGGAAGCCATGCTGACGATCCTGCCGCGCTTCCAGCACTCCCCGGCGCCGCCCGTGGCCAGGCACTTGCCGGGGGAGAATCGCGTGCCCAACTCGGAACGATTCGTCCAGGGCCCGGTGGCGCTTGAGAGGATAGCCGGATTGATTCCTCCCTCCGTCGCCGCCTTCCACTTCGGCGCCGAAGCTCAGTTGGCTGAATACACAGCCGCGGGCGGCGCCCTGAAGATGATCCTGTTCACCTACCCCACCCCCCAGATCGCCCGCGCCCAGTTGGAGCAATTCCAGCAGTTGCCGGGACTGCTGGCCAAGCGCAGCGGCCCGCTCATCGCCGCCGTGATCCAGCCTTTCTCGCCCGATGAAGCCCAGCGACTGCTGGCTCATGTTCGCTATGAGGCTACTTTGACCTGGAGCCAGCGGCGGGATCGCCCCGATGACGATGTCGGAGGCTTTCTGGCCGGAGTGTTCTTGCTGTGCTTTCTTCTGATCGGCTTCATGGTGGTGGCTGGGATCGGGCTTGGCGGAGTGCGGGTGTTGCTGAGAAGGTTTTTTCCAAGCCGCTTCGGCCCTGAAGTCGAGCAGGGCTTCGTGAGCCTGCACCTTACGGACCGATAAGTTATTTGTTTTCAATACAATAGAACGCCTCCCAAGCGCCGGCCAGGCGTTTTCCCTCTGTGGAAAACCTGCTGTGGAAATCCGGTGGACGCCCAAGCTATTGAAAAGCAGGCAGTTATTTATTGGAATTTTCCCTTGACTTGATCGGGCCGTGGAAATAAGATCCCAGTGCGAGTTCTGATGGTTGCTGTTCCGTCGGAACGTTCTCCCTGTAACACCGGCCTCGAGCAAATGAAGGGGCTGAGGAAAACGGATGCTCACCAGGGGCTGAGGCTCCTGGTGAGCATTTTTCTTTTACAGCCGGCTCACTTGACGCTGGCCGATCAGAAAGTACATACCGATCAGGGCCAGCAGCACCCCGTTGCCGAGCAAGGCAGTCTCTGGGGATACGGCCCGGGCTAAGAAACCGGTCGCCAGGTTGCCCAGCGGCATGCCGCCCCGGAAGGCCACGTTATATACGCTCACGATCCGGCCTCGTAACTCTTCCGGCGCCAGCAGCTGGACCAGCGAGCTGACCATGGCAAAAACCGCCACCAGAGCCACCCCGGCCAGGAACAGGAAAGCGCACGACACCAGGAAGGACGCCGAGCGGGAGAATCCAGCGACAAAGACGCCCAGGGCCAGCACCATCAGCAGGGCGTTGCGGCCTTTATGCTCGACGTGACCCATCCAGGCCACCACCAGGGCGCCGACCACGGCTCCAGCTCCCGAAACCGCCAGCATGGTGCTGTAGCCATCCGGACCCATGCCGAAGACATCCTTGGCGAAGGAAGGCAGCAGCGTCAGCAGGGGCACTCCCAGGCCGGTGGCGCAGAAGGCCAGCACCGTCAGGCCACGGAGCGCGCGGCTGTCGTGGACAAACCGGAGGCCCTCGCCGAGGCTGGCCAGCAGCCGGTCCTCGTTCTTTTTGGGAACCGCGCCCACCGAAAGCAGCATCAGGGCGACGATGACGGCCAGAAAGGACAAGCCATTGAGAGCAAAGCAGGCCGCCGAGCCCCACCACTTCAGCGCGAAACCGGCGATGGCAGGCCCGATCACCCGCGCCAGGTTGAATTGGGTCGACATCAGGGCGATGGCGTTGGAAAGGTGCGGCGGCTCGACCAGCGAGGGGATCAAAGCCTGAAACGCCGGGCCGCCAAAAGCCTGAGCCAGCCCGTTGACAAAGGCCAGCGCCAGGATGTGCCAGATCGCCACCCGGTCGGTGTAAATCAGCGCCGCCAGGACGAAAGCCGACGTCATCTGGGTGTATTGCGATGCCAGCAGCAGCTTGCGGCGGTCCATGCGGTCGGCCACCACGCCGCCGATCAAGCTGAACAGCAGGATCGGGGCCCCGGCCAGGAAGGCCGTCAGCCCCAGCAGCACGGTCGAGCCGGTCAGGGAATAGACCAGCCAACCCTGCGCCACTTCTTGCAGCCAGGTGCCGGTGGAGGAAGTGAAGGCCCCGCCCCACAGCAGCCGGAAGTTAGGGAAGCTGAAAGCGCGGAAGGTGGTCGCCAGCACGCCGGCCCGGGTTGCCATACTTGGAAGGAGGTCGCGAGACAGACTATCTTCGCATACTGGCCGGGGTGGCCACCCCGGGGGCCGGGCGAAAGTCTGGCCGGAAGCCTGCCCCACGGCCGGTGGGAAGCCCGAGACGGCTATAGAAACAGGTCCGGCGTAACATGGAAGAACTCAGCCAGCTTCCTGGCCTGGCGCTTGCTGATGGCCCGCTTCCCGTTGATGACTTCGGAAGCAACTCCGCGCGATCCCAATAGATGCCAGATGTCTTTCTGAGCCAGCCCGCGAGCCTCCATCAAATGCCGCAGCCGGCTGTGCGCTGTGGAGGCCTTGAGGCCGTGATGCCGCTCTTCGTAGTTTTCGATTAGCAGAGTGAGCAGGGAGAGCAGTTTGTCTTCTTCGGGCGGCAGCTCTTGTTGTTTCTTCCACAAGGAGTCGAACTCGCGGAACAACCGTTCGTACTCCTGCTCGCTCTCAATCACTGCCGGCAGCGTCCGGACCAGCAGCTTGGCATACTGTTTGGGGTTGATCTCGAGAACCGTGCTCATAGTTTCCGGCTCCACCGGTCGTATCCGTCGTGAGTGAAGATGTGCCGCACATATGGTCTGCTTCTGGTAATTGATCTCAGCAACCAGCCGATACTTGTTACCTCCGATAATATTGAATACCGTAAACTTTCTTACCATGTCGGCGTGCGGATAGATTCTCCTCGCGTCCACGATGCTTCGCCAGGCAACCCGCTTTGCCACCCGATACCAATCATCCAGAGGAACAGCAGCGTCGGAGTGCTCAGCGGCAAAGAGCGCCAACGCCTTGTGGCTGATGATGTGCACCCACTTGTTATGCTCTCAAAATGAGAGTACCGCCGCCAACCAGACCGCCCGAGCCGCGGGCCCGCTGGGACCGGCCAGCATGCTCCATTAGGCGCCCCTGACGGCCGCCCCACGACCCCGGCCCCGGTTGGGGGTTGTATAATGGCCTCGGCATGCCGCTGCCTTCTGGCAAGCACCTGGGCCCTTACGAGATCCTTGATTTGCTGGGCGCGGGCGGGATGGGCGAAGTCTACCGCGCCCGGGACACTCGCCTGGACCGCACCGTCGCCATCAAGGTCCTGCCCGCCCACCTGGCTGAGAACCTGGAGTCAAAACAGCGCTTCGAGCGCGAGGCCCGGGCCGTGGCGGCCCTGAACCATCCCCACATCTGTGCACTTTATGATGTCGGCCAGCAGGACGACAAGCAGGAATGCCTGTCCTACTTGGTCATGGAGTACCTGGATGGCGAAACCCTGGGCGCTCGCCTGGCCAGGGCATCGCTGCCCATCGAGCTGGTCCTGGAATACGCCATCCAGATGACCGATGCGTTGGCCCAGGCCCACAAGCAGGGAGTGTTCCATCGCGACTTGAAGCCCGGCAACGTGATGATCGTCAAGACTGGCACGAAGCTGCTGGACTTCGGCCTGGCAAAACTGAAAGAGTCGGCGGCGCCGCCGGGCATGACGACATTCACGGCCCTGCCGACCGAGGGCCTTACCCAGAAGGGAACCATTCTCGGCACCTTCCAGTACATGGCCCCGGAACAGGTGGAAGGCAAGGAAACCGATGCCCGCGCGGACATCTTCTCCTTCGGCGCGGTGCTCTACGAGATGGCCACCGGCAAGAAGGCCTTCGAGGGCCGGACGGCGGCCAGCGCCCTGGCGGCAGTACTGGAGCGAGAGCCTCCGCCTGTCTCCTCCTTGCAACCTGTGGCCCCGCGGGGCCTCGATCGGGCCGTGAGACGGTGCCTGGCGAAGGATCCCGACGACCGCTGGCAGAGCGCTCGCGACCTTCACGCCGAGCTGAAGTGGATCGTCGAAGCCCCCGCTGCGGCGCCGCCCCCGGTCCCGTCGCCGGCGCCGGCTCCGGTGATTGCGCCGCCAAAGGCGGCGGGACGGCTGGTTCCCTGGTCCGCGGCCGCCGTCTCCCTTCTGGCCGCCGTGACACTCGGGGTGTTGCATTTCCGCGAGGTCCCTCCCCCGCGAACCACCCTACGCTTTCAGGTGGCCCCGCCCGAGAAATCCGCGGTCCACACCTTCGCGCTCTCGCCCGACGCCCGCTACCTCGCTCTGGCGGCAATTCGGGACGGGAAACGATCGCTTTGGGTCCGCGCCCTCAATACCCTGGAAGCCCAGGCCCTGCCCGGAACCGAAGACGCCACCTACCCCTTCTGGTCCCCCGACAGCCGCTTCATCGGCTTCTTCGCCCAGCGGAAGCTCAAGAAGGTCGCAGTCACCGGAGGTCCGCCGCAGAGCCTGTGCGACGCCCCCGACGGGCGAGGCGGATCCTGGAACCGGGAAGGAATGATCCTGTTTTCCCCCAACCCCAACGCCGGCATCCATCGCGTTTCAGCCGCCGGCGGCGTGTCGGCGGCGCACATCAGCCTCGGCGGCGGTCTCTACCGTTTCCCGGCGTTTCTCGCCGGCGGCCGGCACTTTCTCTACGTGGTTAGTCGCTCGGACAGCGAAAAGAACGGGGTCCACGTGGCCTCGCTCGACTCCAGGGACGCCCGGCTGCTGCTCAGCGATCAGTCGAGCGCCGCCTTCGCAGCGGGCCTCACCGACCGGTCCGGCCACCTGCTGTTCGTCCGCGAGAACACTTTGGTCGCCCAGCCCTTCGACGCCGCCCGTCTCCAGACTACCGGCGAGCTGTTTCCGATCGCGGAACGGATCGGCTTCACCAATCTGGCCTATGGCGACTTCTCGGTCTCCGCTGCCGGAACCCTGGCGTACATCAGCGGCCGGGCCGGCGACCAGACTCAGCTGCTGTGGTACGACCGCACCGGCAAACAACTGGGCGCCGCCGTGGCGCCGGGGTTCCACTCCAACCTGGCACTTTCCCCGGATGAGAAGAGGGTGGCGATGGAGCGCAGCGACCGCGGCGCCCAGGCGAACATCTGGCTGGCCGAACTGGGGCGCGGAACGGACTCCCGGTTTACCTTTGAGGCGCGAAATGACTATTCGCCGGTCTGGTCTCCCGACGGAAGCAGAATTGCCTTCGCCGCCGCTGGAAATCCCACGCGGATTCTGGGTAAGAGTTCCTCCGGGGCGGGCAAAGAGGAGGAGCTATGGAGCCATACCACCGGTGCGTTCACAACCACCACGGACTGGTCGCGGGACGGCCGGTTCCTGGCCTTCACCCACGCGGGGCCGAAAACCGGCGCCGACCTGTGGATCCTGTCTCTCTCGGGGGAACGCAAGGCGGCGCCGTATCTCCAGACGCCGTTCGAGGAGATGGACGGCCAGTTCTCCCCCGACGGGCGCTGGATGACTTACACCTCGAACGAAACCGAGAGGTTCGAGGTGTATGTGCAGCCCATCCCGGCCTCCGGCGGGAAATGGCAGATTTCGACCGGAGGTGGAAGGCAGCCGCGGTGGCGCCGCGACGGCAAGGAAATCTTCTACATCGCCCCGGATGGCAAGCTCATGGCCGTGCCCGTAAAGGCGGTCCCGCCCGGGTCCCTCGAGCGGGGCGTCCCCCAGGCGCTTTTTGAGGCGCGCTTCCTTGTAACAGGCACTCGCCGGTTGACCCGAACCTATGATCCCAGCGCCGACGGCCGGCGATTCTTGATCACTACCCAGGTGGGAGAAACCGCCGTCCTGCCCATCACCGTGGTGGTGAACTGGCGGTAACACAGGCATGGGCTTGCCCCGACAGAGGCGCCGTCGCGCGGTCAGGGCCACAGCTTGTCGCCGGCGACCGCAGCGAGCAACTCCCGGAGCGGCCAGACCTGGATCCCGTCGTCGGTTCGCAGACGCCTGTCCCCCAAATAGACAAGAACACGTCGTACGACACCGGGAAGATCAGCGATGGCCCGCAGGCCGGAAAGGTGGGTGTGTGAGAACCGAGACTGGGCTTTGATCTCGATCGCGAGATACTCGCGGCCGCGGCGAAGCAAGAAATCGACCTCGGTCTGACGCGCCTGAAGGGGCGCCCAGTAGGAAATCTCCTCGAACAGCTCGGATTGCTCGTTGTGAGCCTGCAAAACCATGAAGATCCACCCTTCCAGCAAAGGCCCGCGTTCCTCCGCTGCCACCGGGCTGAGTTGCCGCTTGGCGGCCCGGACCAAGCCGGGGTCGATCCAATAGAGCTTGGGATGTCGGCGTTCCCGGGCGCGCAAACGCGGCTCAAATGCCGGCAGCAGCGTCGCCAGCAGGGTGTCCTGAAGAATGCCCAAGTACCCTTCGACAGTTGTGCGGGCGGTGGCGGCATCTCGCGCCAGCCCGGCCACGTTGATAACTTGCCCGTGAAAAAGCGCTGCCAGCGGCAGAAATCGCAGGAAGCCTGGAAGGTTCCGCACCAGCGCCTCCGCCCGAATTTCTTCTTTCAAGTAGAGTTGCACGTACGCGTCCAGCGTGGCGCGGGGATCATCGGCTTGCCAGATCAGTGGAATGCTGCCGAAGCGCAGCACGCGCTCCAGGTCAAGATCACTGCCCAACTCCGCCGGCACCAGCGGATACATCCTCCGCACCGTCGCGCGTCCCGCCAGCAAATTCGTGGTTGCCGTCTTCAGGCGCCGCGCACTCGACCCCAGGAGCACGAACCGGCGGCGACTCCCTTCGATTGCCCGGTGGACCTCGTTCAGCAGCGCTGGCACGCGCTGAACCTCGTCCAGGACGACCGCCCGGCGGGGCGCCAGGTCTCGCATTTCCAGGGCTAGCAGTCCAGGCTCGGCCAATAAGGTCTGATAACGCGACTCCTCCAGAAGGTCGACGAAGTAGGCATCTGGAAACTGCTCTCGCACCCAGGTGCTCTTGCCCACACCACGGACTCCGAACAGGAAGAAGCTCCCTTTGCGCGGATGGGTCAAACGCCGGTATCGCCTGGGAGCAACCACACCGTCATTTTACCAGGAAAAATGACGGCATGCCTGGACCATGGCTGCCGCGCCTGCCGGGCGTCCAGCCCCGTCAGGCTCAGGCTCATTTGCAACAGATCTTGGATTGCGAGTACTCTAGTGTGGTGTCCCACCTATTTCTTGACAGCTTGTGGGGCGGGCTTGATCCCGCCCCACCGCCACACTAGGCCGGTGAACATCGCCGCCCTGTCGCTCGCGGCCTTCGCGGTTGCGGTGCTGCTGAGCAGCTTCACGCCCATCAACGTCGGTTTTGTCTCCATCGCCCTGGCGTTCGTGGTCGGGGCGGGCTTCGGGGGGATGCCGGTGCAGGAGGTGGCGGCGGGGTTTCCCGGCAGCCTGTTCCTGGTCCTGGCCGGCGTGACGCTGCTGTTCAGCCAGGCGAGGGTCAACGGCACCCTGGAGAATGTCGCCCGCCGGAGCATCCGGCTGGCGCGGGGCAACCTGGGGTGGATCCCGATCATTTTCTTCCTTCTGGCGGCAGCGCTTTCGGCGGCCGGCGCCGGCAATATCGCGGCCACGGCGCTGCTGGCGCCGGTGGCCATGGCGGCGGCCGGCCGCACCGGCATCAGCGCCTTCCTGATGGCCATCATGGTGGCGACCGGCGCCAGCGCCGGCGGGCTGTCTCCCTTCGCCCCAACCGGCGTGATTGCCAACGGCATCCTGGCCCGCATCGGGATTACCGGGGCCGCCTGGCCGACCTTCTTCAACACCCTGGCGGCAGCATCGTTCGTCGGGATGGGCGGGTATCTGGTTCTGGGGGGCGCTCGCCTCTTCGCCCGCCGGGCGGAGGCCGCCGTCGTCACGGAGAAGTCCCCGCTGCGATGGAATCAAAAGCTGACCCTGTCGGTGATCGCGCTGCTGATCGTGGCGGTGGTGTTTTTCCGGCTGGATGTCGGGGTGGGGGCGTTCCTGGCCGCCACGGTCCTGACGCTGGCGCGGGCGGCCGACGAGAGCGAGGCCGTCAAGGCCATGCCCTGGAACACCATTGTGATGGTGTGCGGGGTGACGGTTCTGATCTCCATGCTCGAGAAGACCGGCGGCATGGATCTTTTCACCGCCCTGCTGGCGAAGTTCTCGAACCGGACCACCGTCACCGGAGTGATCGCCTTTGTCACCGGGTTGGTCTCGGTCTACAGCAGCTCGTCGGGCGTGGTGCTGCCGGCGTTTCTGCCGGTGGTGCCGGGCCTGATCCAGAAGTTGGGTGGCGGGGACCCGCTGGCGATCGCCTCCTCGATCAACGTCGGCGCCCACCTGGTGGATGTCTCGCCGCTGTCGACCCTGGGGGCGCTGTGCCTGGCCTGCGCCCCGGCCTCCGAGGACCGCTCCCGGCTGTTCCGCAAGCTGCTGGCCTGGGGGCTATCGATGAGCGTGGTAGGGGCCCTGGTGTGCTGGGTGTTCTTCGGGCTGCTGGGTGGGGGTGTACAGTAGCAAGCGATGCCCCGTGTCATCCCGAGCGAAGCGAGCGAAGCACCTGCTGTCATCCCGAGCGAAGCGAGGGATCTGCTTGCGCCTCCAGCCTTGCGGTACAACACGGACCACTCGGGATGACAGCAGGTGCTTCGCTCGGGATGACTCCGCCGGAGCCGAGGCCCCACGCCGCCGAGGTGTGCGATGATCGGCGACATGCGAAGGAGAAAGTTCCTGGCCTCCTCGGCGGCCGCGGCCGCGGGGATGGCGCCGGCGGCCGCCCCACAGGATCTGCCGGCGCCGATCCGCAAGCTGGGCCCCATGGCGGGCGGCGTGACGCCGATCTCGGACGAGGAGCGCCGTTCCCGCCTCGACAAGGCCCGCCGGCTCATGGCCACCCACCGCCTCGACGCCATTCTACTGGAGCCGGGATCCAGCCTCTACTACTACACGGGGACCCGCTGGGGAAGAAGCGAGCGGCTCTTTGCGCTGGTCCTGCCAGCGCGCGGCGAGCCGGCCTGGGTGGTTCCGGCCTTCGAAGAGAGACGGGCCCGCGAGCTCATCCGCTTCGGCGCCGACATCCGACCCTGGGAGGAAGACGAGAGCCCCTACCTGCGGGTGGCCCAGGTCTTCAGCGACCGGGGTCTTCGGGCCGGACGGATTGGCATCGAGGAGAGCGTCCGGTTCTTCATCTTCGACGGGCTTCGGAAACAGGCTCCGGCGGCGCAGTACGCCAGCGCCGACCCGGTAACGGCCGGCTGCCGGATGATCAAGTCGCCGGCGGAGATCGCCCTGATGCAGAGGGCCAACGACCTGACGGCGGCCGCGATGGGTGCCACGCTCCAGGCCCTGGGCGAGGGCATGACCCCGCAGCAACTGCGGGCCAACTTTGCGGCCGCCTGCCGGGCCGTCGGCATCGAGGGCGGCGCCACGGCCGGCTTCGGCCAGTACTCCGCCTTCCCCCACGGCAGCTCGAGCCGCCAGCAGCTTCGCCAGGGGGAGGTCGTCCTCATCGACGCCGTATGCCAGCTGGAGGGGTACCATGCCGACATCACCCGCACGGTGGTGTTTGGCACACCCACTGCGCGCCAGCGGCAGGTCTGGGATCTGGAGCGGAAGGCCCAGGATGCCGCCCTGGCCGCGGCGCGCCCCGGCGCCACCTGCGAGTCTGTTGACGCCGCCGCCCGCAAGGTCATCACCGCCGCCGGATTCGGCCCCGGCTACAAGGTCCCCGGCCTGCCCCACCGCACCGGCCACGGCATCGGGCTGGAGGGCCACGAATGGACCTACCTGGTCGCCGGCAACAAAGCCCGCCTGGAGGCCGGCATGTGCTTCAGCGACGAACCCATGATCGCGATCTACGGCGAGTTTGGCGTCCGGCTGGAAGACTGCTTCTACATGACCGAGGACGGCCCCAGGCTGTTTACCCCCCAGAGCCCGTCGATCGAACAGCCGTTCGCGTGAGCGGCCTGCCGGCGGCAGATGGTAACCTGAAGAGAGGTGGATTCGCCCAGACATATGAATATGCGCAGACCAGCTCTCAGTGTTCCCGCGCTCCTGGCAGGCTTGCTGTGCGGCGGCCTGGCAGCGCTCGCGGCCGAAGACGACCGCCTCCACTGGCTGAGCAACTATGACGAAGCCATCCGAGAGGCTCGCCGCACCCAGAAGCCCATCTTTCTGGAGTTTCGCTGCGAGCCTTGAGTCAACGGGCGCATCTTTGACGCACAGGTTGTGCTGTCACCCAAAGATTCCCGTCGAGGCCAGCTGCTGAGCCAGTTCGTGTGCGCCCGCATCACGCGGCTGGATAACATCGATATCGGCTTGTTCGATTATGATCGCAACAATACCCTCTATTACTTCATCCTGAACGCCGATGAGGAGATCTACCTGAGGTACGGCGGGCGGGACGCCTGGGCCCCCGACAGCTACCTGAACCTGAGCAGCCTGGAGTTGGCGCTGGAGCAAGGCCTGGAGATCCACGGCCTCCGCCAGCGAGACCAGTGGAAGAGCCCGCCGCGGCCGCAGGCGCTGTTCCCGCGCCAGATCCCGCTGCTGGTGGAGCGCACCATCGCCCGCAACGCCTGCGTCGAATGCCACCTGATCGGAGACTTTCAGAATGTTCAACGCGAACAGGACGGCAGCCTCGACAAGCTGAGGCACATGTACCGCTCGCCGGACATCAAAACCCTGGGCATTCACCTGGAGGCGCCCAAGGGCCTGGCGGTGAAGGAAGTCGGCGGCGCCGCCGAGGCCGCCGGCATGCGGCCGGGGGACCGCCTTACGGGTTTGAACGGGAGGCCGGTCCGGACCTTCGGGGACTTTCAGTATTTATACGACAAAGTCGACCGGGGCGCCCGAGACCTCCGGATCGGGGTCGACAGAAACGGGGCGCCGCTCGAGCTGGCGGTGGCGCTGCCCCAGCGCTGGTGGTGGACCGATCTGGGTTTCCGCCAAATGACCATCGACCCCCGGGTGTACTTCGAGTCCACTCCGCTGGCGGAGCAGGAGAAACGCTCCCTGGGGCTTGATCCCGGCGGCTTTGCGAGCCGGGTAAACGCCGTCGATGGCGTGGCCGCCCTGCTCAAGAACCATGAGCTGCGCGCCGGCGATATCGTCTTCGCCGTCGACGGCGTCGAGCGCGACGAGATTGCCAACACTCCGGAGCTGTTCATCAAGCTCCGCAAGACGGCCGGGGATTCCGTTACCCTGGACCTGATTCGCGGCGGGAAACGAATGCAGATGCCGCTGAAGACCTACCGGATGAGCTTTCGCAAATGAGCAGATTCTTCCGAGGAACCCTCGCCAGGGCCGTGATGCTGGTTGCCTGCGCCGCCGCGGCTGGGGCGGCGGAGTGGACCGAAGCCGTCGAGGTACGCCACGATTTCAAGCGTTGCCTCGCCTACCAGGCCCGGCTGGACGGCAACTTGCTGGTGATCCAGGCGACGCTCGAAAAGCCCTGGCACACCTTCACCATGGACAACAAGCAGCGGGCCGACGAGAAACTTGCCGGCCGTCAATCTCTGGGCATCGACGGTCCGACGGAAATCCGGCTAAGCCAGGGCCTGGAGCTGGCCGGACCTTGGTATCAGTCCCCGCCCAAAGATTTCTCGAAGCCGGAGCTGCGCTGGTTCTCCTGGGGCTTCGACGACCAGGCCCTGTTTGTCGCCAAGGTGCGCCGTTCGGGAGCCGGGCCGGCCCGCATCGAGGTTCGCGGCCAGGCCTGCACCGAGACCGTCTGTAAGCAAGTCGACGTCGAGATTTCACTCCCCCTGGCCGGGGCCGGCGCTGTCCCGTCAGGCATCGATCTGAAGACGCTGGTCCCCGTTCGCCAGTAGGCCCTTCCGGGCCGGGTTTATGACATCATGTTCCTTGTTGGAGGACGAACCATGAACTTGCGACTGCTAGCGATGGCCGCGGCGGCGATCTGGATATCCACCGGCACGCCGGCCGCCGGCCAGCAGGCCCCGGGCGCCCCCAAGAAGGGCGGGGGATTTTCGCGCCCGGCGCCCCCGCCGGACGACAACACCGGATTCGAGGCCATCTTCGACGGCAAGACCCTCAACAACTGGGACGGCGATACCACCTTCTGGCGAGTGGAAGACGGGGCCATCGTCGGCGAGAGCACGCCCGAAAAGCCGGTCAAGCAGAATACATTCCTGATCTGGCGCGGCGGCGCCACCAGGGACTTCGAGCTGAAACTGGAGTTCCGGATCAACAGCACCAACAGCGGCATCCAGTATCGCAGCGCCACTCTGCCGGAGGTCGGTAAGTGGGTCATGAAGGGTTACCAGGCCGATATCGACTTCGGCAACAATTACACCGGGCAGGTCTATGAGGAGCGGGGGCGCGGCTTCCTGGCGCTGCGCGGCCAGTTCGCCCGCATCGCCGAAGGCGGCAAGCCCAAACTGGTGGGATCCCTGGGGGACGGCGAGACGCTCAAGGCGCATATCAAAACCGGCGACTGGAACCACTTCCATCTTATTGCCCGCGGCACGACGATTATCCAGGTCTTGAATGGACAGGTGATGAGCGCCGTGGTGGATGACGACCCCCAGGGCCGGGCGGCGGAAGGACTGCTGGGCATGCAGATGCACGTGGGTCCGCCGATGAAGGTCGAGTTTCGCAACCTGCTGTTGAGGAGACTGTAAGTAGCCACCGCAGGGCGAAAGGGCAGGGGAGACGGAGCGGGAGATTCACGGCTATCGCCGCGCTCGCCGCCGCCCTGTGGGGCTACGATCGCTTCGCGGCTCCGGCGCCGCCGGCCCGGTCTCCATCACCGTCGACGGCAGGCCCTTCTCCCTGCGCAAAGGCCGCGTCTTCCTCTTCTCTATCCTTCGGCTATCACCAGGCGGGGGGTTGGGCGTGACACCTTCCGGGACAACTACATTGAGTTGATACAGTCCTGTGAAGCCCGGGCCAGGCCGGGGAAGATCACCACCGCTGGTCCACTCTCATTGCACCCCGCGCCGTCAAGGGCTCTCGGGGGCGCGTTGTAGCGGGCCTTGGAAGATCCGATTGCCTTCGAGGGGGTCATGCGGAGGCGGGAGAAAAAAGGCCAAGGCGAGGCAGGTCCTGGAAGTCGGCGGTGTTCAGGGTCCAGAGGGAGGCGTTGCAGGCGATGGCACAGGCGGCGATGGCGAGATCCAGTTCGCGGCCGCGCGGCTTCTTGTCGCCTCTGTAAAGCTCAGCGGCCACGGCAGCTTGCTGGGGTCCGAATGGCAACGCCGCTGCGGCCGGGAAGAGGGCTTCCTGGTCGGCCAGTTCCTCGGCAGAGCGAGGGCCCCGCAGCCATTCATAGAGAACCAGAGAGGGAACGGCCAGCCGCTCGCCCTGCTCGATGGCCCGGCGGAGCGCACCGGCCGACTCGCGCCTGCCAGTCAAGCCGTCGACCAGGACCGACGTGTCCAGCACAATCACTGGGACCTGGCTTCGAGCGACCGCCGCCCGCCGGTGCGCCGAGCGGCGCGAATGGCCTTCAGTTCGTTCAACACTTCCGTTTGGGGCCGGGATGGTGGACGGGCCATGATCTCGTCGAGGGTGCGGAGCAGGCGCAGGCGCTCCTGCCCGCCGCCGAGCTTTCCGATTCGCTCGTAGTAGTCGTGAATCGCCTCGCGGACCACCTGACTCTTGGGCTTTGCCGTCCGTTCCGCCGCCTGGCGCAGGAGCGAAACCGTGGGCCGGTCCAGGGTGAAGGTGACTTTCGTCGTTGCCATATCAATACCATACTACCATATATGTGCATATCGCCGGGGCACTAGAAAACCAAGCGATGCTTCTTGGCCTCGATCTTGGCGGCGTCTACGCCCGGCACCTTTTTCAAGTCCTCGAGGGACTTAAACTTTCCGCGCTTGGTCCGGTGCTGAATGATGGCGGCGGCCTGGGAACGCCGAAGGGACAATCGGCTCTCCAGCTCAATCGCCGTCGCGAGGTTCACGTTGAGAGGAGGGAGATCCTCTGCCGGGAAGTTCTCCACCAGGTATTCGAGAATCGCCTGGAACTCTTGGTCGGCGCCTTTGGCGCCCAGGGCCACCATTTTCTTCATGGTGGTCTCCCACCCGGCGCGGTCCTGCCGAACCGAGACGGACCGCTCCAACTCGTGGCATCCCTTGCAGAGCCTCTCGGTGGGTTCTCTTCCGGCGCCGTCCGGCAACTGCGCCCAGGCGGTGGCGGCGAGGAGGAGGGCGAAAGCCCAGACAGGGACTGCTACTGGGATCTGTTGCAAAGGAGTCAAGATTCCAGCCGGTACTGTCATCCCGAGCGAAGCGAGGGATCTGCTTCTACGCCCATCGCGGCCGCCCGGGGAGTCACCAGCAGATCCCTCGCTGCGCTCGGGATGACAACTGGCGCCGGGACGGTGTGAGGCGAAGCCTCGCTAGTGTTCCATTGGGAAACCGAAAGCATACAACGTGCCGTCGGAGGCGCCCACATACAGCTGGCTCCCGCCGCCGGACAACCCGCCGCGCGCAAAGGAAGTGATGGTCTCGCCGCTGTTCCACAGCTCCTTGCCGCTGACGCCGTCGAGAGCATATAAGACCGCCGGTAGCGACCGCGGCGCGCGCTGGCCGCTCGATACGGCGAAAACCACGCCGTTGATGATCATGGCAGGCAGCGGCGAGACTATGTCGCGCGATACCCAACCAGGCTCCAGAACCGGAGAGCCGTTGCGATCGGCCACCTTCCATGCTTCGATGGCGCCGTTGGTTGGCGCCAGCACCCAGCGGACGCCGCCCGGATCCAGCCAGCTCGCCAGCGCGCCCGGGCGGTAGTCCGCGGCGCGCGACGACACCGGCGTCTTGTAGAGGGGCGTTTGGTGATCGGCTCCTCCCAGGGCCGCAGTATCCAGCAGATGCATCCGCCCGTCCCTGGTGGGGGCCGCGAGCAGGATCTTGCCTTTGTGCTCAAAGAGGACCGGGGAAGAAGTAAACTCCTGCTTCCCGGCCGAGTACGAATCCTTAGGCTCAAGGGTCTTGGGCGCAAGCGCCACCAGAACGCCCTCCCTGGTGGCAACGTAGAGGGTCCCGTCGGGACCAATCGCAGGACCGGCGGATCCCGAGACTCCAGCGGTTGACTTCCAGGTGGTCACCTGCCTGGAGGCAAGATCCAGAGCCCACATGCCATTCGCCACACCGGCGCAACCGTGCGTGGTTGCGACATAGGCGACATCATCGACGACAATCAGGCCATGGGCGTTGGCATTGGAGGGGAGGAACTTCACCGGCGGGTCGATGTCCACGCCGTGTGCGACATTCATGAAGTGCAGCATGCCGTCACCCGACAGGGCGAAAACGGCCGCAGGCTGGCCGAAGCCCCCGCCAAAGCCCGCGGGCCGCGGCCGGGGACCTGGCGCTGCGCCGGGCGCGCCTGGGGCTGACGGCGCGGCGGGCAGGCTGGGGCTGCCGCGAGGCGCTCCAGCCTGAGCCAAGGTTACTGCGCCCAGGCCGGGTTCCCCAACCCCTGAGCGAGCCGGGCCGCCGCGCCCGCCGCCCGTGCGACCGGTGGGCGCCGTCCCCATCGCGGTGCTGGTGAGGCGCGTCAAAGCGGTGGTCAATCCCCCGGGGCAATCCACCGAACCCTCCGGCTCCGGCGAACCGGCGGGAAGCTGTTGCTGCCACTCCATCCGGGCCAGGTCGGTATCGATCGCGAAGACCCGGTCCGAACTGCCGCCCACGAAACCGAATGAGCGGAACCCTCGGTACCCGATGTAGCGGTCCATCAGGACCGGCGGGGTCAACGAGTTCAACTGTCGTGGACGGTTGTCGAGCTTGAGCTTCCACAGGAACTGGAAGCCCGGCTTCTGCATGCTCTCCTTCGAGATCTTCGCATCCGTCCGGACCCAGGAGGAGCGTTGGGCGTCGTTACCGCTGGTCGTCCAGTCGTCTCCCCTGCCGAATTGGGCCCGCGCCGCGCTCATCCAAACGAAGGCGCAGCCAAAGGTGATAATGAGAGGACCAGTACCCCTTCGCATTATGGGAACTCCTTTCCAGTAGGCGTCATTTTTCCCCGAGCGCCTGCGCGATGGCCCGCTCCGCGAGCGGGGCCATTACGTTGTAGGCGGCGTCATTCAGAAGGAAACCGTCCGTCGTGAAATCCTTCTTCAACGTCCGGCCTTCGGCCAGCGCCGAATGGTAATCGAGATAAACGGAGCCGCTCTCGGCGGCATAGTCTTTGAGCCAGCCATTCATCCCCATGATTTTTCCCGGAGGCCTCTGCTGTGTCTGAGGCGCAAAGCAATCGCAAACCGGGGTGATGGAAGCCAGCACCACGCGGATTCCGTTCCCCTTGGCGAGTTCCGTCATGGACATGAAGTTTTCCGCGATCATGGCCTGGGTTGCCGGGACCGAGAAGCCCGCCAGGTCATTCGCTCCCGCCAGGATCACCACCCCTTTAGGTTTCAGCGATATCACGTCCTGGCGGAAGCGCACCAGCATCTGGGGGGTGGTCTGTCCGCTGATTCCCCGGTTCCAATAGGGTTTGCCGGGAAAGAACCTGGCGTCGCCGCGGCCCCATTGCTCCGTGATCTCATCGCCCAGGAATACGATTCGCTTTTCTCCGGGCGCGGGCGGAGGGATTTCGGTGTTTTCGCTTCCGTACCGGGTAAGGCCGGCCCAATCGCTTAACAGGCGCCTCTGTGCGGCGGGTTGTCGTTCCAGCGCCGTCTGCGCCCCCGCGGAGCCACCCACCGACGCCAAGCTCACCAGGATTCTGACAAGCAGGTTGGTCATGACCCGCTACTTCTGAATCCCGAAGCAGTACAGAACACCGTCATAGGTGCCGATGTAGACCCGGCCATTGGCGACCGAAAGCCCGCCCCAGTGATTCCAGGAGGTGATCTGGTTCCCGCTCGACCAGAGTTCTTTGCCGGTTTGGGCATCCAGGGCGTACAGAACCGCGTTGGTGGAGCGCGGAACGCGGTACTCCGAGCTGTTGGCCCCCAGGCCGAGTTCCGGCGTCGACTGCGTGGTGTTCTCGCCGTTGCCGTACCCGAACACGATTCCATTGGCGATCACCGGCGGCTCGGCCCGGTTCATGTCCCGCGAGATCCAGGCCGGCGCCAGCCACAGCTTGCCGTTCTTCTCTTGCACGTGGAAGGCAGCGACGGCGCCGTCTTTGACCTCCCCATGCTCCACCGGCGCCCGGAAGGCGGAATGCTTGGGCCCCCAGAAGGGGGTCAGGACCCAACGCGCGCCCTTGGAGTCTTCCCAGGTCGCCATGGAGCCCCAGATGCCCGCGGAAGCGAAATTGACCTCCTCATTGCAGATCAGCGGGCTGCGGTACAAGGGGGTGCGATGATCATCCCCGCCGATCGACTCCGTATCCATCAGGTAGATGCGGCACTCTTTGCCGGCATCGACCATCAGCTCGCGGCCTTTGTAACGGAAGATGGCCGGGGACACCTGCATGTCCAGGTCGCGCTTGAACAGCCACTCGGCATTCGACGGTCCGTAATAGTCCACCAGTTTCATGGCCTTGGTCTCGGGATCCTGCTGCACGCCGATGATGCCGTTGCCATAGATTCCGTTCTCCGGATCCCATCGCCCATCGCCGGTGCCGGTGTACATGGTTCCGTTGGAGCTTATAGCGGGACCGGCGCGTCCCCACATTCCGCCCCCGGCCGGACCCCAGCTCCCGACCTTCTTGGTGGCCAGATCGTAGGAGTACGTCATGTTGGGGTTGCCGCCACAGCCCTGGGCGCTGTGGGTGTAGATCACGTTCTTCCAGAGGTTCAGGGCGTAGGGCTTCCCATTGGGCGGCATGAAACTGGACGGCGGCGCCACCACCTCGCCATCGGCGACATTCAGCTGATGCAGCCTCCCATCCCAGGAAGCGGCGTACAGGGTATACTTTCCCAGCGTGCCGGTGGGCCCGATGACCGGCGTGGCCGTGAGCCCGCCGGGACAAAGCACGCCGCCGCCCCGCCCGCCGGGCGGTTGCGTCCAGGTGCTCTCAAAGCGCTTCTTCCAGATGAGCGCCCCTTTGGCGACGTCGATGGCGTAGATGTTGTCCGACACCCCCGCCACCACGGCAATGTGTTTCGGCCCATCGACAGAGTTCACGCGCTCCACAATGAGCGGCGGGAACAAGGCGTGCATTTGACGGGGCTGGTTGTCCAGCTTGATTTTCCACAGCAGCTTCATGTCCTTGACGTTGGCCGTGGTGAGGATCTTTTCGTTCTTTTGCCAGTTGGTTCTCTCCGGGTCGCCGCCGTCGGTGAGCCAGTCGGCGCCCCAGGCCGGCGCGCCTCCCAGCGTGATAGCAACCAGGACCACTAAGGTTTGCATGCCTGACCTCATGGGCAAAGCCCGGGCGCCATGTCGAGATGGGTGCCCGTATTCTGCAAGACTCAGAACCGGAATCTCGCCGACCGGACCGTCACCGCGACTGGACCTGCGCGCCCTCAATCACGCCGGAATTCGCGTTGGTCTGAGCCCCGGCGCGGGGAACTCTCGCACCCCGAATCGAGACGAGATCGGTAGTTGCAACGTATATCACCGTCCGCCGAGCGATGTCAAGCGGGAAATGATATAGGGGTGGGCGACACAAGTGATGGGCCAGTCGCAACCGCCCGATTTCTTGCGCCTGAGGAAGAGCCGGCGCCGGTGTCATCCCGATTGCGCTCGGTGTCATCCCCAGCGCAGCGTCTGTCATCCCGAGCGCAGCGAGGGATCTGCTTTCCCTTTGACAACCTGATGGAAGTCCTAGCGAAGCGCCAGGACGTTCCGGCGTCCGAGATTGACTGGAGGCCGGTAGCTGAACCCGAACCGCCCTGTACGGACTCGTACGCACGGTGATGACAATTGCGGGGGACCGCCGGGGGCCGCCGATACCCCGAGACTGTGCCACAATCTCCTCATGAACCCCTCCGCCGGCGCGCAGCTCGAACTGCTCGGCGAGTTCTCGACCCGCCAGCCTGGCAATCCTCTGTTCTGTCACCAGGAGTTTCTGGAACAGCTGGAGGCCAACCGCAACAACGCCGTGGGTAAGAAAGCCGCCCACCTGCTGCACCGGCTGGTGGTGGACGAACGAAGGCTGTATTACAAGGGCACGCTGGGCGCCAACCGCGGCTGGCGGCGATCCAGGCTGGGAGGCCACGGAGGCAACCAATTCTATGCCTGGTGGGCGCCGCGGCGAGCCCTTCCGTTCCAGGGTCTGGCGGAATTTGAAAACGCCCCGGAGGGGTCCCTGCTGGTGCGCGCCATCCGGCACCATGACGATCATTCGCCGCTGCTTCCACAGTCGCTGGAGCAGAACTACCTGCCCGTCGGGGCGAAGGAATTGCGGCAACAGGACTATGTGCCGGGGCCCTGGACGGGCGCCCAGGCCCGCTTCGCCACCGCGCGGCAGCCGGTGCGGATCGTCAAGGGCTATCCTGGATCCGGCAAGACCACCGCCCTGTGGCACGCCGCCGACCAGGCCGGGCCGGCCGCAGTTCTCTATGTCACCTACTCTCCAGATCTAGCCTCGCTGGCCCGCGACCATTTTGACCGGTTCTCGTCCGCGGAAAAGCAGTTCCACGTCATTACCTTCGCGCAGCTGCTGCGCCAGATCCTGGGCCGGGATCTCCCGTTGGAGCCGCTCTCGGAGGCGCGCCAGAGGTTCCTGAAGGCCACCGGCGGGATGTCGCCCCGGATTCTGGGGCCCTGGCTCAACAGCCGGGAGGCGCTTTACGACGAAATGCACGCCCACCTGGCCGGCAGCGCCCTGCCCATCGGCGTCGGACGTTTCCCGGCTTCCACCGGCCGGCATCTGGCCGATCGGGTCTACCGCGACCAACGCCAGCACGCCATCGGGCGGGTGGCGGCCGAGGCAGCGCTGGAGACCGCCAGCAGCCTCCGCAAGCGGGACGATCAGGATCTGGAGCTGCGGTTCTTTCCCGAGCTCTGCCTGGCCTGGGACGCGGTGCAAAGCCTGGCCAGCCCCGGCCTGCTCGACGCTGGCAGGTTGCCGGAGTTCGGCTGTCTGGTCCTGGATGAAGCCCAGGACCTCACGCCTATCGAGACCCTGGCTTTCCTGGAGCTAGCCGCCGCGGCTCGCCGGAAACGCAGCCTGTCGGTTCTCATCGCCGGCGACGAAGCCCAGACCGTGCGGCCCACCGACTTTGACTGGGGCTGGTTCCACGACCTGGTCCACCACCGCATCGGCACCCCCGCCGAGTACAAGCTGGGCGCCAATCTCCGCAGCCCCCGCCGCATCGCCGAAGCTCTCAACCGGGTCTGGAACCTCTACTCCCACATCGCCAAGCAGGAGCGGCCCGGCAGCCTGGGACCGGTCGACACCGACGAGGGCATGAGCGATCAAATTGTCTTCTGCGCCGCCAGGCCCGGACCGGAGCTGGAACAGCTGCTCCAAGCCCTGACCGAACGCGAGGGGCTGGCCGTCATCAGCCTGGGTGACGAGATTCCGGCCTACGTCCCCGAGAGCCTGCGCGGCCGCGTGCTTTCGGTCTTCGAAGCCAAGGGACTCGATTTCCAGTCGGTCTGCATCCTGGACGCCGGCTCCTATCTGGAACAAATCGTCCGCGAGAACGACCGCGTTCGCCGCGAGGCCGAGATCGCCGAGCTGAGCAAGCGGCTGGCGATTGACCGGCTGCGGGTGGCCTTGAGCCGGCCCACCGAGCGGCTCTACTGGCTGGAGGTGGACCCGCGCGACCGCCCCCTGGATCTGAGCCGGAAGTTTCTTTCCGGCGATACCCTGGCGGCGGAGGTTTTCCCGGTCATCCCGGCGGCGGTGCTGAAGACCCTCGAAGAGGAGTTGCTGCTGCCGGAGGAACGCGTGCGGCTGTGCGAAGGCGATGCCAGGCAACTGCTGGAGGTCAAGCCAGCCTTGGCCTGGACGCGGGCGCAACAGGCCGTGGCGCTGGCCGAGGTCGGGGGGGCCGTCGACGAGGCCGCCCGCCGGTCGGCGCACCTGACGGCCGCCGAGGTGGCGTTTCGGCTGGCCTACCGCGGCGCCGCCCTGGGCCCGGAGCTCGGACGGCCCGACCTCTACGCCGCGGCCGCCCGGCACGCTGATTTTGCCGCCCGCAACGGGCTGGCGGAGATGCTGCGAGGCCTCGGTGAGTTGGAGCGCTGCCCCCCCGAGCGCTATCTGCCCCAGCTGACTCTGACCCTCAACGCCATCGCCGGCAACCGCGGCCAGTTCGAAGCCTGGCTCGAAACCCTGATCGCCCCCAAGGTCAGCGGCTGGATGGAGCGGCTAGAAGAAAACCTGAACGATGCTTTTTGGGCTAAGGCCATGGCGCAGCTGCTGCCGCAGGCCTACCAGGTCTTCCGCCTGCCGGATGCCGAATCCCGCGCCGCGCGCCTGCGCCAGCGCGCTGTCGACGCCCTCATCCGCTTTGGCAGCTTTGACGACGCCCTCCAGATCCTGGTGCGGCTTCCCCAACCCGATCACGCCCGCTTGGCGGTGTGCCACGAGGGCGCCGGCGATTTTGCCTCCGCTGCGGAGTGCCACCTCCAGGCCGGCCACCTCAAGGAGGCCCTGCGCAACTATCGCAGCATCCCGGATTTCCCCAAGGCGCTCGAGCTGATCGAGAAGCTGAAGGACCACCCGGCGGCCGAATCGCTGCGCTGGGTACGGCGGATGCAACAACTGGCTGCCGAGCGCCCCGCCGAGTTCAACCGCGTCACGCTGCCGCCGGAAAAGAAACTCCTGGAGGAGATCCTGGAAACCAGCCTGGGCGTGGCCCGAAAAAAGCCGGCGCCGAAGAAGGCAACCGCCAAGCCGGGGCGGCCCAAAGGGGCCGCCACGAAGAAGACCAGACCGCAACCCTACTTCTAAGCTATAGAGGGCCGGGTGGCCTGCGGCCACCCCGGCCGCACGCTGATGCGTGCGCCACCTGGGGCCATGGGCGGCCGCCCCTCGCTAGGCCGCCGGGGTCTCGACGGCCTCGGGCTGCTCTGGCGTCCGAACCCGGGGCGGGTGGGCCAGGTAGCGCTGAAACTTCTTTCGCATGGCGGGACTCTCAAAATCGCGGCGCCAGCCGGAGCGGTAGTTGTCGAGCAGCGTTTGTTCGAGCGCCTCCAGCGTGGCGAACAGCTTCCGCGATCGAATCGCCGGCGCGCCGGCCTGCAGCAGCCCGCGGCACATCGCGTGAGTCGAGCAGCAGTCGTTGAGGGCGCCCAGGGCGTCTTGCAGCCCCTTGACCGATTCGATGTAAGCGTCCATGGCCGCCCCGTAGCACGGGCGGAAGTACTCCATGACGTAGCGAAAGCGCTTGGCCAGGATGCGGAACTTGTGCAGGTCGCCGCCGCGAAGCTCCTTTTTGACGGCGGCGTCTCCGGCGCGGAAGAACTTCGCGGCCAGGGCCGGCAGGGTTGCGGCGGCATTGGTTCGGGCCGGCTTTCTGCGCTGGAGTTTGAGGCGGGCCATAACTCAGACGGCGGCCAACAGCCGGGTTCGCCAGCGGGCGACCGAGTCGGAGCGGCGCATCTTTCGCAGGCGGCCGCGAAGGGGGCGCAGGGCGCGGCGGCGTTCGGCCGCCACCGCCCCAGCCGCTTTCTTGATCTCGCGGGGGTGCACGGCCGCCGCCACGGCCTGGTCGCTCAGAACCTGCAGGGCCACGTCGCAGCTGCGAACCGACCCCAGCAGGTCCTGCACCATGCCCAAACGGCGCTGGATGCGGCGGCGTCCCTTGCCCGGCAGCAGTCTGGCGAACATCCGCAGGGCGTGGCGCAGCCGCAAGCAGACCCGCCGCAGGTCGTGCACGCTGGATTCGTCGCTTCTTTCCAGGGTCTTGGCAAGCCCAAAGGCCAAGTCCCGCAGCAGCTTTTCCACTATGCTGGCGGCATAGGCAGCCATATCCTGGCTGGGTTTTACCTGCTCATACATCAGCCTACCGATGTTAGCACAGGGGGGCGGGAACCCGGCGGATGAGGGGAGGAGGAGATGAGGGGACGAAACGGCGGGGTTCGCGAGCCTTCCAGCATGCAACTGACAACCGGAAACTGACAACTGGCAACCGACGGCGGAGCCGCACTGTGCTACCATAGGCGGGGATCAACGGCAGGCTATGTCAGTTTTTCCGAACCGGCAATTTCCCGGTAAGCTGATCATCGTGGAGGGCATCGACGGCTCCGGCAAGTCGACGCAGTTGGCCCTGTTGAGCCACTGGCTGCGGTCACGCGGTTTCGGGGTGGTCTTCAGCGAGTGGAACTCCTCCCCCCTGGTCAAAGAGACCACCAAGCGGGCCAAGAAGAAGGACATGTTTACGCCGACGACCTTCAGCCTGCTGCACGCCACCGATTTCGCCGATCGGATCGAACGGCAGATCCTGCCGCCGCTGCGGGCCGGCAGCATCGTCTGCGCCGACCGCTATGCCTTCACGGCCTTTGCCCGCGACACCGCCCGGGGCGTCAGCCGCCGGTGGGTGCGCAACCTCTACCGCCTGGCGGTCAAACCCACCCTGGCATTCTATTTCCGGGTACCCCTGGACGTGGCCCTGGGCCGCATCCTGGGCGGCCGCGAAGCCCTCAAATACTACGAAGCCGGAATGGACCTGCGCCTCAGCCGCGACGTCGAGGAGAGCTTCCGCTTGTTTCAGGGCCGCATCATCGACGAGTACGAGGCCATGATCGAGGAGTTCGATTTTCAGGTCATCGACGCCACCGTGTCGATTGAGGAACAGCAAACCCTGATCCGCGGCATCGTCGAGAAACACATGGATCTGAGCCGTTCCAGCGGCTTACTGAAGTCGCCCTGGAGAGATTTCACCGATGGCAACGGAATCGCCCCTCACGTTTTATGACGACGCCCTGCCGGGCATCGACACCAGCGCCCTCTGCGGCAAGCTGGTGGTGATCGAAGGCCCCGACGGAGTGGGTCGCTCCACCCAGATCCCGCTGCTGAAGACCTGGCTGGAGCACAGCGGCCACGCCGTGCTGGATACCGGCATGGCCCGCTCCGCCCTGGTCGGAAAAACCATCAAGCAGGTCAAGATGGGCAACACCCTCGGACCGCTCACCCAGACCTTGTTTTATGCCACCGACATCGCCGACCGGTTGGAAAACGAGATCATCCCGGCGCTGCGGGCCGGCTTCATCGTCCTGACGGACCGGTACATTTACTCCTCCATGGCCCGGGCCATCGCCCGGGGCAGCGATCCGGCCTGGATTCGCGGGGTCTTCGGCTTCGCTTTGCGCCCGCATGCCATCTACTATCTGCGGGCCAGCGTTCAAGACCTGCTGCCGCGGGTGGTCTACGCCCGAGGGGGGTTCGATTATTGGGAGTCGGGCATGGACGTCCGGCTCGGCAAGGACCTCTTTGAGAGCTTCGTCCGTTACCAAACCAAGGTGATGCGGGCGCTGGACGGCATGGTCCAGCGCTACGGTTTCGAAGTCATTGACGCCTCCCGCTCCCCGGATGAAGTGTTCCGCGACTTGCAGAAACGGATCGCCAAGCTGCTCAAGGTTGGCAGAAAAGCCCGGAAACGGGCGGCCCGGAAGGCAGCGCCCAAACCGCCCCCGCCTGAGGAAGAGGACGCCGAGGCTTCGGAAGAAGAGGACGTCCTGGTCGCCGCCCAGGCATAAATTACACACCCTCGTCGCGGCGATGGTGGCGCATTCGTTGAAAACTCAGGCGGTTGGTGTTTGGCAAGGGAATTGCCGTACCGACCATGAGGTATCCGACCCATGAGGACAAGGACTGCCTTGGTGGAGCTCGACCGGCGCCGCCAGCCACGAACCGCAGTCGACGGGCTGCAAGGCCTGCGCATCCACGGCCCGGCGCGAGTGTTGCCGGCGCGAGTGGTGGACATCAGCCCCGGCGGCGTTGGAATCGAGGCCCTGGCGCCCCTGGCGGTCGGCTCGATGGTCTCGCTGGCCGGGCAGTTGCAGGGAGAAAACCTTCAGATGGGACTGTCAGGGCGCGCCCGAGTGGTAAGGTGCTCGGGGGACGGAGACGGCCGCTTTCGCATCGGCCTGTCCTGCGACGACCTTCACTTCCGGCGTCACTCTACCGCCGGCGCGGCCGGGGTGTTGTAAACCCAGTCGAACGGCGCCGTCTCTCACTCCGCCCAGACCTTCACCAGCAGGTAACCCAGCTTGGGCGCTGCCGGCTTCATATGGTGGACGCCGTGGCGCGGGATCACCACCAGGTCGCCCGGGCCGATGTTGTAGGTTCGCGACCCGGTCACCTCGGTTCCCCGGATCTCACCGGGGCTCTCCTCTGTGGGGCTCACGATCTGGCCGCCCAGGTGCGCGACGCCGGTTCCGACTTGCAGCAAGTAAATGTCCACGCAGCCGCGGTGGGCCTCGTAAGGACCGCTGCGGCCGCTGTAGATCACGTAGTTCATGGTGAAGTTGCGTCCCGAGTGGAGGGGTTGGTTGGCGTCGATCTCGGATTTCTTGAGGAGGTCGGGCATGCGGCGCGGGGCCAGGAAGCCGGCGCGGGGCGGCAGGTTCTCGCCGGTCGGGAATACACGCACTACGACATACTCGAGGCGGCCGGCGCCGGGGTCGATCTGGTGGCGGACGTTGCGCTCGATGAAGATCACGTCGCCGGCGCCGACGGCGTGGCCGCGCTCCCCCAGGGTCACGGTTCCCGAACCCCGGCGGATCCACAACACGTCGTCGGCGTCGGGATGCGACTCCGGGGGGCCGGGCTTGCCGCTGTGGACCTTCAACCAGATGGCGTAGTTGGGGCGTTCGTGCAGGGCTTGGTCGCGCGTGGTGCGGGCCAGCTGCGTCTCGATCTCGGCGCTCTTGAGCACATCGCGGATTTCGGCGGCCGCCGACAGCGAGACCAGGCCAACGCCGAGCAAGGCCGCGGGCCGCAGGTGGATGGTCATGGGTCGACTCTCCCGGGGGTCATGTTACCATCTCAGGCATGCCCCAGCGAGCTCTCTCGGTGATGGCCCACCCCGACGACGCCGAATTCCTGTGCGCCGGCGCCCTCATCCGGTTGCAGGAGAAAGGGTGGGAGGTTCACATCGCCTCCATGACCCCGGGCGACTGTGGCAGCCGGGAACTGCCGCCGGCTGAGATCGCCCGGGTGCGCCGGGAGGAGGGACGCGCCGCGGCCGCCAGGATCCGCAGCCAGTACCATTGCGTGGACTGCCGCGACCTGGTGGTGTGCTACGACGCCCCCACCATCCGCCGGGTGGTGGAGCTGGTGCGGCGCGTCGACCCCGAGGTGGTCATCACTCATGCCCCCCAGGACTATCTGCCGGATCACGAGTTCACCAGCCTGCTGACCCGCAACGCCTGTTTCGGCGCCCCGGCGCCCAACTTCGACACCAGCGAGCGCCCCGGGGCGGCGGCCACCGGCCGCATCCCGCACCTCTATTACGCCTCGGCCATCGAGGGCATCGATATCTTCGGCCAGCCGGCGCCGTTCTCGCTGGCCATCGACATCTCCGAAGTCATCGGCCTGAAGGCCGACATGCTGGCCTGCCACCGCAGCCAGCGCGAATGGCTGCGCGCCCAGCACGGCATGGACGAGTACCTGGAGGCCATGAAGCGCTGGTCGGCCAAGGTGGGCCGGAAGATCGGCGTCGAGTTCGCCGAAGGTTTTCGCCAGCACCTGGGACACCCCTATCCGCAGAGCGACCTGCTGGGGGAGTTGCTGGGCGGCCGCAGGGTCTGATCGCTGCTTGCTTTTTTCCCCTGGTGGCTGGGTCCTGGGCGTACGAGCGATCTGGGCCTTCAGCCGCTTTAGTTCGCCGTTGATGCGCGTCAGCTCCGTTGCCAGCGAGCCGAGGCCAACGCCGACCTCGACAGTGGCATGATGGCTCATCCGATCTATATTCGCACCTCAACGGCGTGCTCCTGATGATCGTCTAGAAGGGGAATGGCCGTGCTGTCCTGCTCGACCCCATCCAGGGTCACGCTCATGCCGCGACCCGCGGCGCGCGTTTGCCGGACGTCAATGTGGTAGACCGTCTCCCGGTACCGGTAATGCACCGTGAACCCCTCCCAATCCGCCGGAAGGCACGGCGTGAAGTGCAGCTTGTCTACTTCCAGCCGAAGCCCCAAGAGCGATTCAACGATAAGCCGGTACATCCACCCGGCTGAGCCCGTGTACCAGGTCCATCCGCCGCGGCCGGTGTGCGGAGGCAAAGCATATACGTCGGCTGCAACGACGTATGGTTCTACTTTGTAGGTCGCAACCCCCTGCGGTGATTTCGCATGGTTTGCGGGATTGATCATCGCAAATAGTTCCCAAGCCCGGCGGCTATCGCCCAATCCAGCGAACGCCATCGCCGCCCATATCGCCGCATGAGTGTACTGCCCGCCATTCTCTCTCACGCCTGGGACGTATCCCATGATGTAGCCAGGATTCAAATTCGACTTGTCGAACGGCGGATCCAGGAGTTGAATCAAGGAGTCGCCCCGGCGAACGAGGCGGCGGTCCACTGCCTCCATGGCCGTCCGCGAGCGCTCCTCATCCCCCGCGCCGGATAGAACTGCCCAGCTCTGCGCAATCGAATCCATCTGGCATTCGGGGTTACTCGCCGAGCCCAGCGGCGAGCCGTCATCAAAGTAGGCGCGGCGGTACCACTGGCCATCCCAGCCATGCTGCTCGATATTCCGGCGCAACTTAGCCGCCTCCTCCTGGCAATGCGCGACGAAGGACGCGTCACCATGAATACGTGCCACCTCGCTGAACCGCAGGAGCACTTCGTAAAGAAAAAATCCCAGCCAGACGCTCTCGCCCCGGCCGTGTATCCCCACCATGTTCATGCCATCGTTCCAGTCTCCGGAGCCGATGAGCGGCAGGCCGTGCTCACCAAACCGCAGGCCCTGCAAGATAGCTCGGACGCAGTGCTCGTACAGGCTGGCTGCCTCTTCCGACCGGCCGGGCCGATCGTAATACGAGTCCTCCTCCGCGTTTACCGGACGGCCATGGATGAAATGTACCGTTTCATCCAACACCCCGGTATCTCCGGTGCTCAGAACGTAGCGGCAGGTCGCCAGCGGCAGCCAGAGGTAATCATCCGAACAGTGTGTGCGCACGCCGCGGCCGGAGGGTGGATGCCACCAGTGCTGGACATCTCCCTCCTGGAACTGACGGGACGCGGCGAGGAGCAGGTGCTCGCGCACCAGGCGTGGCTCGGCGTGGATCAGCGCCATCACGTCCTGCAACTGGTCACGGAACCCGAAGGCGCCTCCCGGCTGGTAGTAGCCGCTCCGCGCCCAAAGGCGGCACCCGAGAGTTTGGTACAAGAGCCACCCGTTGGTCAGGACGTTGAGGGACGGGTCGGGTGTTTCCACATTCACCGCACCGAGGGTGTGCTTCCAGTATTGCCACACCGCTTCGAGCGCGTCACGGGCGGCGGCAGATCCCCGAAAGCTATGCACCAGGTTAGTGGCATCATGGCCGTCTCGCCCTACACCGAGCGTGAAGATGATCTCACGCTCTTGCCCGTCGGCCAGCTCGAATGGAACCTGAATCGCGGCGCAGGGGTCCAGGGCGGGTCCCACCTTTCCGGATAGCCGCGATCGAGTCATAGCGGCCGGACTCCGAAGCGTTCCGTTGCGCCCCAGGAACTCCGTCCGGTCGCCGCTCACTGTGCGGGTTGCATCGGCCACGTCAAAGAAGCCCACACGGCCGGAGAACTCCGTGTTGTACGGGTTCCGCGCGAGCAGCGCGCCGCTCTTCGCGTCCATTTCGGTGATCACGTGCATGGCCGATTTAGACCGCAGATCGCCAAGAACCCATTCCACGTATCCGGTAGCGGAGAGCCGCCGCGATCGGCCCGACTCGTTTCGCACCTTCAGCACCGTGAACTTGATCGCCGCGTCCAGGGCCACATAAATCCAGACCTCCGAGCGGATGCCGACCTCCGCGTGCTCGAAGACGCTGTAGCCGAATCCGTGGCGGCTGACGTAAGGCGTCTCGCCACGACAGGGCAGCGGAGTGGGGGACCAGAAGTGGCCGCTCTCTTCGTCACGGAGGTAAAGGGCTTCCCCGCTCGAATCGCTCACAGGATCGTTTCCCCAGGGAGTGAGGCGGAATTCATGAGCATTTTCGCTCCAGGTGCAGGCCAAGCCGCTCTCCGAGAGGACGGTTCCGAAGTGCGGGTTCGCCAGCACATTCACCCACGGCGCCGGAGTCGTTTGCCGGCGCGTGGTCGTGATGATGTACTCGCGTCCATCCGGCGTGAATCCGCCCAGCCCGTTGAACAGAATCAGATCGCCGCGAGGCGCCGCGGCGGCTCCAGGGGCTGCGGCCCGGTGGGTTCGGGTCGGCGTAAGGCGTGGGCCCGTCACTTCCGCAAGGGTGCGACGGTTGATCTGCTCTGCCAAAGCCCCCCGGCTGTCGGTAATGATGACGCGAGCGACCGACTGGAGCAGAATGCGATCCTCGTTGGATATCTGGTCCGCGGGCCTTACAAAGATGTCGCCTGACCGATGTTTCACGCTGGCCTCAACCCCTGCCGCAATCAGCCCCATGATCTGGTCGTGGAGTAGCTGCCGGTAACCGGTGTGATCTTCGTTCCAGATCACCAGGTCCACTGCCAGGCCTTTCAGGCGCCAGTAAGCGTGGGCCTGTACGAGTTGGCGTACCAAATCGATATTGCCTGGATCGCCGATCTGCAGCAGCACGATCGGCAAGTCGCCGGAGATGGAGTAGCCCCATAGGCCGGATTGCCCGCGGCGGTTCTTGATGGGGACGCTCGGGTCGGCGCGCAACGAGGAATTGGCGTAGATTACAGAGCCGGCCAGGCGACCATAGAGCTGGGCGTCGGCCTCCGTGGCGTTGAGTTGCCGTAAGACCACCTGGCTATGTGTCCACGCCAGATCGAAGACCCGATCCGCCAGGCGGCGATCCTGGTATTTCTCTATAAGACTCAGGCACCCGTCGCGAGTGTCGCCGACGCCGGAGACGATATTGATTGTGGCCGACTCCCCCGGACCGAGTGTGATCCGATGCCGGATCGCCACAATCGGATCGAGCACCGAGCCTTCGCTGCCCGAGAGCACCCCCGAGGGTAACCATGACCCGCTCATCGCTTGTGGATCAGCGACGCTACCTTCCCTGCCGATGAACCGCATGCGATCGGTCTCATAGGACACTTCCCCGATGTCCGCCCCGTGCACGGCCATCAGATGAAACATCCAGGGGGCATGCTCGTCGACCGAGCGCGGCCGGCGAGTGCAGAGGATGGCCTGCTTCTGGCGGACGATTTCGGTCTGAACGAAAAGGTTACTGAACGCCGGATGCAGGGCGTCGGCGGCGGGTGGCGCCAGAACCACTTCGGCGTAACTAGTTACGTCGATCGCTCGGCGTGTCCGGGAACGGTTGCTGATGGTGGTTCGGCGTAGTTCGACGTCATCCTCGGGAGAAACGGCGATCTCCGTGTGCGTGTCGAAGTGGTGGTCACGGCGCCGGAACTCCGCTCGCGCCTCCGAAAATATCGCCTGGTAGTTCGCGGATGGTTTGAGCGCCGGCTGATATGCGGTTGACCAGAACTCCCCGCTCGTCAGGTCGCGGATGTAGCAAAACGTGCCCCCGTTGTCGCAGGTGCTGTCTTCGCGCCACCGTGTGACTGCGATCTCCTTCCAGCGGCTGTAGCCGCCGCCCGCGTTCGTGATCATTACGTGGTATCTGCCGTTCGACAACAACTGCACTTCCGGCGCCGGCGTGTCCGGACTTGTGAAAACACGGACTGCCGTCTCCGTGCCGCTGGGAGTTCCACGTAGGTCAGAGACTTCGGCGGACTGCGAATGGAACACCGCCGCCCTTGGAATCCGCTCCTGGAGCAACAGCGCGGTCGCCTGAAACAACGGATCCGACTCAAATCGCTTCTGCATGGCACGGTCCAGGAGCAGATGGGCCAGGGAGAGAAAGGTCATGCCCTGGTGATGCGCCATGAAGGACCGAATCACGGCGTTGGAGTGCCCCCGCGGCAGACGCGAAGGAGTGTAGTCGATCGCTTCATAGAACCCGTACCGCCCTTCAAATCCTTCCGCGGCGAGTCGCTGCAGATTCAGACAGGCCTCCTCGGGCGCTACCATCAGCGCCAGCGCCGAGGCATACGGCGCGATCACCAGGTCGTCGGCCAGCCCGCGTCTGAACCCGAGTCCGGGCACGCCAAACGCGCGGTACTGATAATTGAGAGAAACATCGGTCGTGTTGTAGCCGGACTCAGAAATGCCCCACGGTACTCCACGCTCTTTCCCGTACTCGATCTGCCTCTCTACAGCCGTCCGGCAGGTCTGATCGAGCAGCGTGTTTTCGTAGGCCGGCATCACCAGAAGCGGCATCAAGTACTCGAACATCGAACCGCCCCAGGAGAAGAGGACCGGGTCGCCGCCGGCTGTGGTGAGCAGCCGCCCCAGGGCAAACCAGCTCTGCTGCGGCAGTTGTCCCTGTGCAATCGCTACGAAAGTGCACAATCTCGCTTCCGAAGCCAGCAGATCGTAATTACTCGAGTCCCTTCGGCGCTCCCCAACGTTGTAGCCGATCGCCAGCAGGTGGCTCGCCTTGTCAAACAAGAAGTCGTATTCCATGCAGGCGAGCTTGCCGGTTACGGTCGCCAAGCGCTCGATGGCCGCGATTCTCTCTGTGGCGCGGCGGGTTGCGAGCGGCTCCCCCTCAAGTTTCGCCAATTCTCGCAACGTCGGAATCTCATCGATGCCGGAGAAGTGGCGCAAGTTTGGCAGGTCATCGAGCGCCGCCTGGCATTGCTGGGCGAGGGCGTCTGCCCACCAGTTCGCTTCGCTGGGCGGACCGGCATCGAAGGCGCTGGCCACTTCCGCGGCGGATGCTGCCAACTGGTCGAGGCGTTGCCGCGCCGCCGCGAGCGTGTTCGGCGGAGAATCGGAGGCGGCCGCCAGATCCTGCTGAAGGGTTACGAGCTGGGCTGGAGCGGCTCCCCCCGCAGCATCTATAAGAATTCTTGCAGTGTCGGCGAGCCCGTCAAAGACCCGGGCCCCCAGGATCTTGTGATCGGGAAGAACGAGCAGGCCCGCCCGCAATGTCAGCAGATGGCCCGCCAGGTTGCCGCTATCGACCGTCGAAATGTACATTGGTGATAACGGCTTCAGAGATAGCGTGTCGTACCAGTTATAGAAGTGGCCTCGGTGGCGCTCCAGTCGCCCCATGGTGGCAAGTGCATTCCCCGTGCGCTCGATGAGCTGCCCGGCCGAAATGTAGCCGAAATCGTAGGCGGACAGATTCGCGAGTAGCGCCAGCCCCATGTTGGTCGGCGAGGTGCGATGCCCGACCATGGCAACGGGATGCTCCTGATAGTTATCCGGCGGGAGCCAATGATCCTCCGAGCCGACGAAGGTCTCGAAGAACGCCCAAGTCTTTCGGGAAAGCTTCTGGAGAAAGATGGTCTCGTCGGCCGTGAGGCTTGCTCCGCGGCGAGCCAGCGGCCGGCTGATCCACCACGCGATTACAGGCGAGGCCAGCCAGAGGCCCAGTATAGGCCCAGCCACAGCTAACGCGCCCGGCCTCGAAAGTATCAAATAGATGACCACGGCCGTGGCAATAGCAGGGGCGATCCACATGGCCCGGCAAAAGCCGGCGAGGTCTGTGCGGCTATTCATTGCCATCCAGGTTGTTCGACGGATTCCATTCGAGAAGTCGCTTCTGCGTCACCAGCATCCGCCCGGCTGTGCGCACCACCGCATCCAGACTGAAAAACGCTTCGTAAGGGAGACACACCAGCGTAAATGCCGCCTGGGCGAAGTACCTGCCGGCGGAGCGTCCTGCGGCCGCAAGGTGCAGGCCTAAAAGAACCTCGTCCCGCTTCCGCAGCAGGTCCAGGACCGCGGCAATCAAAGGAGGGATCAGGATGATCCCGATCACCGACAACGTCCAAAACCAAGGTGATGGCAACACTGTCCAGCCCAGCAGCAGCAGAAGTGTCAACGCCGACGGCGTCAGGCTGCGCCGGAGGTTGTCAAAGATCTTCCAGCGGGACAGCGAGGAGAGCGGATTTTTCTGACGCCGCGCGCCGAGGCCTGGAACACCCGGCAGCAGCCACCGTGCAATCTGCCAGTCCCCCCGAATCCAACGGTGCCGGCGGCTCACGTCCGCGCTGTAGCGAGAAGGGTATTCCTCATATACCTGCACATCGCTCAATAGCCCCGCTCGGGCGTAGCACCCTTCCAGCAGATCGTGACTGAGGATCCGGTTCTCGGGGAGCCCGTTGAGTACCCGCTCAAACACATCGACATCATAGATACCCTTGCCAATGAATGAGCCTTCCTGGAACAGGTCCTGGTAAACATCGGAGACGGCGCGGGTGTAGGGGTCGATGCCCGGCTCACTCCCCCAGAGTCGCGCATATCGGGAACGGTTCGTACCGGGAAGGCTCACGGCCACGCGCGGCTGAAGGATGCCGTACCCCTCACTCACGCGCTTCTTGTTTTCGTCATACTGTACGCGATTCAGCGGGTGCGCCATGGCTCCCACAAGCTGCCGCGCAGCATCGCGAGGTAGTTGCGTATCGGCATCGAGGGTGATCACATACTTTACGTTCGCCAGAACTGCGGTCTCACCGACGACCAGTGAGAAGCGATTCCTTGTCCCATCAAGCGCCCCGCCTCGGAGAAACGAATTCAGTTCGGCAAGCTTCCCTCGCTTGCGCTCATAGCCCATCCAGACCCGCTCCCGGGAATTCCATCGACGCGGGCGATGAAAAAGGAAGAACCCGTTGCCTATTGCAGAGCTGTACTTTTGATTCAGCTCTTCGATTCTCTGCCGGGCGAGCCGCAACAGCGGATCATCCTCCGGCAGCCGTTCCTGGTGCGCGTCTCGAAAATCAGTCAGCAGGCCGAAGTGCAGGTTGGCGTCCCGATTTGCCAGGAACCGGACTTCCAGAGCCTCGATCAGATCCTGAACGTTCTGAGCGCTCATAAGCATAGTCGGGACCACCACCAGAGTGCGGAATTCCGGCGGAATGCCTTCGGAGAAGTCCAGCCGAGGCAGCAGATGCGGCGTCGCCAGCAACGTCGCCAGCCAGTTCACCAGGGCTACGGCCAGATGACTTACACACAGAAGCGAGAGGATACCGACCAGACCGAGTTTCCAGCCAGGTAACCCGCCGGCATAGGCCTTGGTCAGTAAACCCCCGGCTAGGATCACCGTAATCAGCAGGATCATGCCTGCGTAGAGCAACAAAGGAAACCGGCAGCCCACTCTTTGAAGCGCCTCCAACGCCGATACGTGCACCTCCGCCGATCGTTCGAGGCGCGGCAATCCCTTGTCGATCAGGTAGAACCCAACATGTACGGCTCGACCGTCGCCGGCGTTCCTGGCCGCGCCGTCCTGCGCAAGTTCGACCGCTTTACGCGCCACCTCGCCTTCGGATAGCCGACTGCTCTTCGCAAGGTTCTCCACCACGTGACGGTAGCGGTCCCGCGTGGCAAAGTCCATCCGGCCGTAGACTCCCCCCGGATCCTCTCGCAGGGTCTGCTCGACGACGCTCATGGTCTCGACGAACTCGCGCCAGTCCATCGCTCCCAGAAATCGGAGGCTGCCGATGCTGTTGCTGATGGAGACCTGGTCGGCCGCCTGTTGTTGGTTCTCTGACTCTACCAACTGCTTGATCGTCAGGCCAGACTCGGAGAGTCGCTGCTCTATCCAAGTGAGCGGCAGCGCCAAAGCAGGGCTCTGTCCCTGCAACCGGCGCGCAAACTCCGCAACAAACGAACTCACCATCGGCGGGCTCGACCGCGCCATGTCCGCAATCACCAGGATGAGGCTCTTGGGGTCCTTCTCGGCGGTCTCCGTCATCTGGTCCGCCCAATAGTCAGCGCGGTTTCGGTCGATTCTGTCGGCGGCGATCCGGGCCCCCACGCGCCGCAGGTTTTCGATCAAGGCCAGGCGCAGCATGATCGGGAGCGCCCACAATTCGCCCAACTTCAGGGCGGTGACCGTCTGGTAGGCTGCTGCAAAACTGCTGAGACTCTCCGGATCCACGCGTCCATCGCCGTGCGAGATCGTCTCCAGCGCGATGTCATACACCCGTGGAAGGCCGGCCGATGGGCCGTTCCGCAAGCGTGGCAGTTCCCGGCTGTAACCCTTCGGCAAATGCCTCTTGGCCGTGCGAATCTGCTCTTCGATCAGATAGAAGTTGTCGAGCAGCCATTCCCCGGCTGGGGTGATCCGGCGGCTTCCCTGAACCGCTTCCGTCAGGAGGTCACGGACTCCAAGCAGGAGGCGTTCATTCTCAGCCAGCCGTGCCAGAAGCTGGTCCGGAAAGCGTCCCAGGCCTAACTTATGGGCGCCAGCCAGAGTCCTGCCATGCTGCGCCATCTGGTCGGCGCTGAACAGCTCCGACCGCAGCGGCGCCTCATGGCCGGCGTACTTTGCTGCCAAGATGCGCCCCTGAAGGCGCGCCTTCAGGCGTCGCAGGGGACCGGGAATTATCTTGCTCCTCACCTGTGGAGGTCTAACGTGGCAGCTATGGCAGCTGTGATCTCCATGCCATACCGAGAGCCGCCGGATTGGCAGGCCGGAATGGCCGTTTCGGTCTCCTGGATGCCGCCTTCCCACTCTCGGCTGCCTTAGCGCGTGCGTGCGCCAGCATATTGGCCTCCGTCAGAACCAAGCACTCCGGTTGGGGGTCCGCTTCTGCGGAGTTTTCCAGGAGCCGCAGGCACAGCATGGGCGCCTCCTGCATTTGGATGTGGTGTTGGGCCAGGAGAGAAACCTCCGCAGTGACCAGGAAGCCTTTCCGAATTCCAAGGGAACCGACTCCCTCGAAACTGTATAGTCTGACGCCGGTGGTCTCGTGCCGGAAACCCATGTATAAGTACTTCATATATTCTCCTGTGACAATCGGCGCCGCCGATTGGTCAGTCCGTTTCTGTCCGGCCTGGCGCCCTCGAAGACGGGGTGGGGCCATTGTGGGAAGCCTGCTCCGCGCGCCAACCAGTTCCCCTGGCGGGAGTTGTTTTCTTTGGAGAGCTCTGTTCAACCATCAATCGCAGGCGGCCAACCAGCGACTTGCCGAGGGTGATGTCCCCGTTGGGTTTATAGCCGGGCATTTTCGGGTCGATGAATTCTTTGCGAAAAAGCTGATCCGAAGTCAGGGTGGCTAACAGCCTCAGCTCTTCCAGGGTGAGTTTCAGAGTCGCGTATTTCATGCCGTCTCCGTTTTGTAGCTCCAAACAGCATCCGCTCCGTTGAAGACGCGGCGCAAACCATTGATTCTACTGGAGCAGGCCGGCGCGTCTTCATCACTTTTGGTGGGCCGGAGGCCCATGGGGACTCCCTGACGGTCGCGGCTCGGACTCGGCGCCGTACCGAGCCGCGCGCGTAAGCAAGCGGTTGTGCCGCAAACAGTAAATGACGCCATGTTTAATACATCCCGCCACCGGGAGGTCCGGGGGGCACGGCGGACTCTTTTTCGGGGACCTCGCTGATCAATGCTTCGGTGGTCAGCATGAGCGCCGCGATGGAGGCAGCGTTCTGGAGGGCGAAGCGGACGACCTTGGCGGGGTCGATCACGCCGGCCTGGACCAGGTCCTCATACTCCTCGGTCTGGGCGTTGAAGCCGAAGTTGACGCTCTTGTCGGCCTTCACCTTCTCTACCACGACCGAGCCTTCCTGGCCGGCATTGGAGGCGATCTGGCGCAGCGGCTCCTCGAGCGCCCGCAGGACGATGTCGGCGCCGGTCTTCTCGTCGTCCTCCAGTTTCAGCTTCTTCAGGGCCGCAATGCACCGTACCAGGGCGACACCGCCGCCCGGCACGATGCCTTCCTCCACCGCCGCCCGCGTGGCGTGCATGGCGTCCTCCACTCGAGCCTTCTTCTCCTTCATCTCCGTCTCGGTCGCCGCCCCTACCTTGATCACCGCTACCCCGCCCACCAGCTTCGCCAAGCGCTCTTGCAGCTTCTCCCGGTCGTAGTCCGAGGTGGTATCCTCGATCTGCGCGCGCAACTGCTTCACGCGCCCCTCGATGGTCTTCTTGGTTCCCGCGCCCTCCACGATGGTGGTGTTGTCCTTGTCGATCGTGACCCGCTTGGCTTTCCCCAGGTCCTCCAGTTGCACCCCTTCCAGCTTGATGCCGGTCTCTTCCATGATGGCCTTGCCGGCGGTCACCGTGGCGATGTCCTCGAGCATCGCCTTGCGGCGATCGCCGAAGCCGGGCGCCTTCACCGCCGCGGCGTTCAGAGTTCCACGCAGCTTGTTGACCACCAGGGTGGCCAGCGCTTCGCCTTCCACCTCCTCCGCCACGATCAGCAGCGGCTTGCCGGAGCGCGCAATCAGCTCCAGCAGCGGCAGCAGGTCCTTCATGTTGCTGATCTTCTTCTCATGGATCAGAATGTAGGGATTCTCCAGAACGCACTCCATCCGCTCGGCGTCGGTGACGAAGTAAGGGGACAGATAGCCACGGTCAAACTGCATGCCCTCGACCAGATCCAGCACCGTCTCCATGGTCTTGGACTCCTCCACCGTGATCACGCCGTCCTTGCCGACCTTCTCCATGGCCTCGGCAATGATCTTGCCGATGGTGGCGTCGGTGTTGGCCGAGATGGTGCCGACCTGCGCGATGCCCTGGCCGGTAACCGGCTTGGCCAGTCTCTTGATCTCCTCGACGGCGGCCTGGATGGCCTTGTCGATGCCGCGCTTCAGGGCCATGGGATTGGCGCCGGCAGCCACGCTCTTGATGCCCTGGCGGAAGATGGATTGCGCCAAAACGGTGGCGGTGGTGGTGCCGTCGCCGGCCACGTCGCTGGTCTTGGAAGCCACCTCGCGCAGCATCTGCGCGCCCAGGTTCTCCATGGGATCCTTCAGCTCGATCTCCTTGGCCACCGTGACGCCGTCCTTGGTGATGGTCGGAGACCCGAATTTCTTTTCCAGAACAACATTGCGGCCCTTGGGGCCCAGGGTGATCTTGACGGCGTCGGCCAGAGCATTCACGCCGCGCAGGATGGCCTGGCGCGAGTCTTCGCCCAGCACAATTCTCTTAGCCATAGGTTTCTCCTACTTTTTGCCTTTCTTGTCGGTTTTTTCGCTCTTATCGAGGATGCCGAGAATCTCGTCCTCGCGCACAATCAGGTACTCCTCGCCTTCCAGCTTGATCTCGTTGCCCCCGTACTTGCCGAACAGCACCCGGTCGCCCGGCTTGACCTCGAGAGCCATCCGGAGGCCGCTGTCGAGCAGCTTGCCGTTGCCGCATGCCACAGCCTCACCCTCTTGCGGCTTCTCCTTGGCGCTGTCGGGAATCACGATACCCCCGCGAACGGTTTCCGCCTCTTCGATGCGGCGGACCAGAACACGGTCATGCAGTGGTCGAAATTTCATGTGCTTCTCCTTTCCAGTTTTCATAGACGTAGTGCAAGCTCGCGCGGATCAGGCGGCCGCTCCGGGGCGGCCTGAGCCTTTTTCAATTCTCGAGTGCGCTTCCGCCGGAGAATTTTGCGGCGGCGTTCGCGGCCAAACCTGGCCTTGTCACCATTTCTTTCCGACACCGTTCCCTCTTTCGTGAAGCCTAGCCTAAAGCTCGATGATGTCGCTAAACGCGGCCGCGAATGAGCTGCTCGGCACGATACCAATCCGCATCCGCACGGATGGCTGTTCTTGCTCGCGGTTCTACAGGGACTCGCTTCCCGGGGTCCGATCTGTGAATGCTCAGTCGTTAACCAGTATAAGTTAACTCCCATCGCTTGTCAAGGAAAGTATCACTGCCCTCCACGGCAGGGCGATCCTACATAACAAGGCGTTTATTATCAACAGGATGCTCTCGAATCCCCACCCAGGTTTTCACCTCCAGCCGGGGGCTGTCCAAACCGCAGGCTGCGAGAAACTAATGTTGAACAAGAGTGGGAAAATATGCGATAGTGGTGTCCAGCGACTTAATCTGCAAAGGTTAAGTAAGCCCGAAAGGGAGACGCCGTGGACGTTCCTCTGGTGATCAGGCACCGCTTGAAGGAGCTGGGTCTGGAGCAGAAAGATTTGGCAGCCGCCGCTCAAGTTACCGAGTCCTACATCTCGCAGTTGCTGGCCAGGAAGAAGTCTCCTCCGGCGCCCAACCGGACAGATATTTACGACAAGGTGGGAAAATTCTTGAGACTCCCGGTCGGCGAACTCTCGAAGCTGGCTGACATTCAGCGCCGGGAAGACTTGAAGAAAAAGGTGGCCGACCCGCCGAAGCCCTTGTTTCAAGGGTTTCGAGAATTGATTCTCCGCAAGTGCGAACCCGACAACCGAAAACGCCTGCGCGAGATTTTTGAAAAGGAGCCCTTCGGCGAAGTCGAACGCCTGGTCACACAGAAGCTCCTGGATGTGGCCAAGCGAGTTGCCAAAGAAGAACTGGAGAGTGAAAACTGGGTCCGCCTGGTGGCTCGACTCAGCGACAGAAGCTATGAGCAGATGCGGGTCATCATTCTCGAGTTCCTGGATACAGATGTTTTCCACGTATCGGTTGAGAACTGCGTCTCCTTCCTCGAGCCGCTGATCGAACGTTGGGACATTGACCTCGAGACTTTTAGCGTGGACATTGTCCTAAACCGCAGATTGGCGCTGGAGCGCCTCAAGCGATTTGAGTTTGTAGAAAAAGAACCTGAACAGCCGTTCGTCATAGAGCCGGGGCTTGGAGAGTTCCTGGCGGATACTTCACTCCGCGGCGATGCCACGGAAGAGGAGATCAAGTTTCTGAAGAGATTGAAGTTCCAGGGAAGACGGCCTGCTCCCCTCTATTATTACCGCGAGCTGCAAAACCTCCGAGACCCTCTTCATTTCCGTGCTCCGCAACCCGCGAATGAGGGGGCGCGGCTGCGAGGTGCTCCCAAGTGAGTGCCGGGGCAAGGCGACGGAACCCCGCACCCCTGCCCTGCGTACCCTCTGGGCGTGGACAACCTGCTGGCTGACCTGCGCCACGCCCTCCGCCTGCTGGTGAACAACCCCGGGTTCAGCTTGGTCGCCCTGGCGGCTCTGGCCCTGGGGATCGGGGCTAACACCGCCATCTTCTCGGTGGTAAACGCCGTGCTGCTGGAGCCGCTACCCTACCCCGAGCCCGGCCGGCTGGTTGTGGTCCTGCGGAAGTATCGCGACGGATCCAGGTCGCTATCCACTTCCATTCCCAAGTTCAACGTCTGGAGGCAGGCGCGGCAAACCCTGGAGCACGTCTCGGCCTACGACTTCGCCGGCCCGGGGCTGAACCTGGGCAGCGGCGACAGCCCGGAGCAGGTGCGCGGCATACACGTGACGGCCGATTACTTCCGGTTGTTCGGCGTGACGCCGGCTCTGGGGCGCTCGTTTCTGGCGGAGGAAGACCGGCCGGGCGGCCCGGGCGTGGCGGTGTTGAGCGACGGGCTGTGGCGGCGTCGCTTCGGCGCCGACTCGGGAGTGATCGGCAAGAGCATCACCCTCAGCGGGCAGCTCTACACCGTGGTCGGCGTTTTGCCGGCAGGCTTTCAGCCGGATCCGCCCGCCGAGGTCTGGCTGCCGATGCAACCCGATCCCAACAGCAGCAACCAGGCGCACTACCTCATGGTGGGGGCCCGGCTGCGCCCCGGCGCCTCCCTGGAGGCCGCCAACGCCGAAATGAAGCTGGTGGGAGAGCAATTCCGCCGCTTGTATCCCCATTGGATGATGGAGAACGAGGGCGTGGGTGTCACCGGCATGCAGCAGTGGATCGTCGGCAACGCGCGCCCGGCGCTGCTGATCCTGACGGGAGCAGTCGGTTTCGTTCTGCTGATCGCCTGCGCCAATGTCGCCAGCCTGTTACTGGCGCGCGCGGCGAGCCGCCAGAAGGAGATCGCCATCCGGTGCGCCGCCGGCGCCGGCCGGGGGCGGCTGCTACGGCAATTGATGACCGAGAGCGTGGTCTTGGCGGTGCTGGGTGGGGGGCTGGGCCTGTTGCTGGGATCCTGGGGAGTGCGGGTGCTGCTGGCCGCCAGCCCTGGCGACCTCCCCCGCCTCACCCACCTGGAGCAGGCCTCCGGCTGGGCTCTGCTGGACTGGCGGGTGCTGGTGTTCACCCTGGCGGTGGCGGTCCTGACCGGGCTGCTGTTCGGGCTCTTTCCCGCCCTTCAGCTCCTCAAGACCGACCTCAGCTCCACGTTGAAAGAGGCCGGCGGGCGCGCCGCCTCCGGCTTCCGCCACAGCCGCATTCGCGGCCTGCTGGTGGTCAGCGAGATGGCGTTGGCCGTCATCCTGCTGGCCGGCGCGGCCCTGCTGATCCGCAGCTTCGCCGGGCTGCGCAACGTGAATCCGGGCTTCGATCCCCGCAATGTTCTGACGCTCCACATCTCGCTGGGGGCCCGCTACAACAGCACCGCGCAGGTCACCAACCTCCAGCGACTGGCGGTCGAGCGCCTGGAGGCCCTGCCGGGCGTGACGGCCGCCGCCCCGATGGTGGCCCTGCCGGTCAACAACTACGGCATCGATCTGCCGTTCCGGATCGAGGGCCGGCCGCTCGAGGGCCGCTACCACGGCTCCCATTTCTGGCGCTATGTCGGGCCGCGATACTTCGACGTCTTCCGGATCCCGGTGCTGCGGGGGCGCGTCTTCCACCAGACGGATCTGGCCGGGTCCACCCCGGTAGTTGTCATTAACGAGACCATGGCCAGGCGATACTGGCCCAAGCAGGACCCGCTGGGCGAGCGTTTGACCATCGGCAAGGGCTTGGGGCCGGAGTTCGACGACCCCACCCGCGTCATCGTGGGCATAGTAGGCGACGTGCGGGAGGCCGGGTTGAGCCGGCCGCCCCAGCCGGTGATGTACATCCCGGCGGCCCAGGTGCCCGACGGGCTGACGCGGCTGGCCAACAAGGTGATCCCGGCGGCCTGGGCCATCCGCACCTCCGGCGACCCGCTGGGCCTGAGCGCCGTCATCCAGCAGGAATTCCTGGCCCTTGACGCCCAGCTGCCGGTGGCCAACCTGCGGACCATGGAGCAGGTGATCCGGCAGGCCACGGCGCGCGAAAATTTCAATACCCTGCTGCTGAGCATCTTCGCCGCCATGGCGCTGCTGCTGGCGGCCATCGGGATCTACGGCCTGATGTCCTACTCGGTCCAGCAACGCTCCCACGAGATCGGGATCCGCATGGCCCTGGGCGCCGCCCGGGGCGACGTGCTGCGAATGTTCCTGACGCAGGGCCTGCGGCTGACGCTGATTGGCCTGGCGCTGGGACTGGCGGCGGCTTACGGCCTGGCTCTGGTGCTGGGCCGGCTGCTGTTCGCCCTCCGCCCCACCGACCCAACCGCCTTCCTGGCGGTGGCTGGTCTGCTGGCGGCGGTGGCCCTGCTGGCCACCTGGCTGCCCGCCCGCCGGGCCACGCGGGTGGATGCCGTGGTGGCGCTGCGGTACGAGTAGGGGGCCTGTGGGTGAGAAAAGACGCGCTCCGGGAGCTCACCAGTTCCGCGGTGATCCGGCGGCTCACCCAGCGACGTAGGGCGCAGGTGGGGCGCGCGAAAGGAAAACGGCCATGAGGAAAATTGGAATGCTGACAGTGGCGACACCCGGCGACCGCGAGATCGCGATGACGCGCCTCTTCGACGCGCCGCGCAGCCTGGTCTTCGACGCCTTGACCAGGCCCGAGCTGCTCAAGCGTTGGTTACTGGGACCGGACGGTCTGCGAGATCGATCTGAGGGTGGGAGGCAGCTTTCGCTACGTGTGGCGTCACGCCAACGGAAATGAAATGGGGATGGGCGGTGTCTATCGCGAGATCGTGCCGCCCGAGCGGATCGTCCACACGGAGTTGTTCGACCAGGATTGGAGCGGCGGCGAGACGCTGGTGACGACCGTCCTCACCGAACAAGGCGGCAAGACCACGCTCACTTTGACGGTGCTCTACGCGTCGCGGGAGGTCCGGGATACCGTCCTCAAGACCCCCATGGAGCAGGGCGTGGCTGCGAGCTACGACAGACTTGCTGAGTTGCTGGGGGAGTCATGAGCGGCCCGCGACGTATTGGTCGAAGCATTGGCGCTGTGCTTACGGGCGTCCTCGAGGTCATCATTCTCTCCATCGGCACCGACGCGGCGCTGCACGCAACCGGCGTCTTCCCGCCGTGGGGCCAGCCGATGGCCGACGCGCTCTTTCTGCTTGCGACGGCCTATCGCACCGTCTTCGGCGTCGCGGGGAGCTACATCGCGGCGCGGCTCGCGCCCGATCGGCCCATGACGCACGCCCTGGCGCTCGGCGTCGTGGGTCTGGTCCTGAGCATTGTGGGCGCCGTGGCAACATGGAACAGGGGGCCGGACTTGGGGCCCCAATGGTATCCTCTCGCGCTCATCGCCACCGCGATGCCGTGCGCCTGGGCGGGCGGCAGACTCCGCGGCGTGCAACTGCGCGCCCGGCCCGCGCTATAGCTTCTGTGCCTGGGTGTTTCTAAAACCGGAGGTTATCAGGACGCCATTGGCAGCCAGTCTGCGCTGTTCGCGGAGTTATTGGGCTCCTGTTCCGATGCCGACCTGCGCGCTGAGATCGAAATGTTCGGACACCAGGCCAGCCGGGGCTCCATGATCGTCGGCCTGGTGCTGAGCCACTACGCCGCCTATCGCATGCAGTTGTTCCTGTATCTGAAGGCCTGTGGCCGCGAGGAACTGAACACCATGAATCTGTGGGTGGGGGTGGACGCAGCGTAGCCGGGGCCATCAGAGATTCTCCATCCACTCCCGGCGATCGTGGCTGTCGCCCCGCCGCAAACAGCAGATCTCTCGCTTCGCTCGGGATGACAATCGCGGGGCTGGCGGTTGCCGCCAGTTTCCTGTCGCGCACCCTCCGCCACTGACTGCGTGGTAGCCTTGTTGCATGACCCGCATGAAAAAAGCGAACCCTCGTGATCGCGGTTCCGCCGCGAAAGGCAACGTTGCTCCGAAGGACGTTGACGAATACCTCGCGGGCGTCCCGGAACCCGCCCGCAGCACCTTGGAGAGGGTTCGCGCGGCGATTCGGGCCGCTGCGCCACCGGAGGCCACGGAGGCCATCAGCTATCGGATTCCGACGTTCAAGTACAAAAAACGACCGCTGGTTTGGTTCGCCGCGTTTTCGAACCATTGCAGTTTGTTCCCTGGCGCCTCCGTGGTGGAAGCGTTCCAGAACGAACTCAAGGCCTTCCACACCTCCAAGGGCGCCATCCGCTTCCCTGTGGACAAGCCTCTGTCGGCCGCTCTTGTGAAAAAGCTGGTGAAGGCGCGGATCGCGGAGAACGAACACAAGAAACAGCGCTGATCGGGCGGGCAGCCGGTTTCGGTTGGGGCGGAGCCGCACTGTGGGAGAATATCCCCGAGACGAAAAACGTGAAACCGACCTCCATGGCCCCGAGCAAATCCTCGCCTGACCTACCCGCCTACTCCCCCGACGGGGTCGATCTCACTCTCATCCGCTGGATGCTCTCCCTGACGCCGCTCGAGCGGCTGCACGTCCTCCAGGATCACGTGCGTTGTATCCTGAAGATCCGTGCCGCGCGCCCCCAAGGCCGACTTCCTGGCGATCCTCCGAACACTGCGCCGCCGCGGCGTTGACTTCATCGTCATCGGTGGCATCGGCGCTGTTCTTCACGGCGCACCCATCGACACCTTCGACCTCGATGTGGTTCACTCCCGCGACCCCGCCAACATCGGCCGCCTGCTCGCCGCGCTGGAATCCTTGCAGGCCCGCTCCCGGTTCCGCTCCGGCCTGCGACCCGACGCCTCCCACTTGACCTCTGCCGGCCACCAACTCCTGATGACCCGCCACGGCCCCCTCGACCTGCTCGGCTCAGCCGGCCACCACCACACTTATGACGATCTGCTACCCTACGCGGTCGACACCCGGCTCACCTCCTCGCTGAGCGTCCAGGTCCTCCGCCTCGACTGGCTCATTCGCCTGAAGGAAGAGACCGGCGCCGAAAAGGATCTGGCCGTCTTACCTATCCTCCGCCGCACCCTGGAAGAACAATCCCGCCCATGACCGATTCTGCCAACCAAGACCGCGACCGCGGTTGTGAACAGCGGGCAAAATACCTATACTATACTAGGAGCTACGGTACGTGTACGGCAATCATGAAGACCAAACTCACCGTGACAATCGATGAGGAGTTGGCGCCGAGGGCCAAGCGGTTCGCTCGTTCCCGCGGCGTGTCGGTCCCGGCTGATCGAAGATTCGCTTCGGCAATTGAGCGCCGGCGGCAGCCGCTCGTTTTCCAAGCGCTGGCAAGGCGCTTTCCGGCCGGCCGGGAGGCAAGACGCCCGCTATCGGCGGCTGGCTGACAAGTACCTATCCACGCCGGGATGCGATTCCGGGTGCACGGCGGCTCCCCGTGTCCGTCCCGAATAACTACTGGTTTGATCCCGTCAGCGGACCATCCCCAACCACGTAGGCACGGGCCTGGACCGCCACGGTCCGGCCCAGGGGGTGTGGCGCGCCCCGGTCTGCCACGGTAAGATGACCTCGCCCATGACCACCCGCCGCCAATTCCTCCGCCGCTCTCTGGTGGCCGCCGCCGCTGCCCCGCCTGAGCGCCGCCCCAACATTCTGTTCTGTATCGCCGACGATCACTCCCATCCCCACACCGGCGCCTACGGTTGCCGCTTCACACGCACCCCGGCCTTCGACCGGGTGGCCCGCCAGGGCGTCCTGTTCCGCCACGCCTTCGTCTCGACGCCCTCGTGCTGCCCCTCCCGAGGGTCGGTGCTGGCGGGCCAAGACTTCTACCGTCTCCGCGATGCCTCCATGAACCACACCATCTGGCCGGGCGGCATCCCGCTCTACACCGACCTGCTGGCCCAGGCCGGCTACCATGGCGGCTACACCGGCAAGGGATGGGGACCCGGAAACTGGAAAGTATCGGGCCGTTCGTCGAGCCCCGCCGGCCCGGAGTACAACCACGCTCGCCTCACCGCGCCCGGTAAATATATCAGCAATATTGACTACGCGGCCAACTTCCGCGCCTTCCTCGCGCGCCGGCCGCGGGAGGCGCCCTTCTGTTTCTGGGCCGGCTTCCTGGAGCCCCACCGCGAATATGAACCCGGCATCGGCTTGCGTCACGGCAAGCGCCTCGAAGACATGCAGGTCCCCGGCTTCCTGCCCGACTCCCGGGAGGTCCGCAGCGACCTGGCCGACTACGCCTTCGAGATCGAATGGTACGACCGCCAGCTGGGGGCTCTGCTGAAGATCCTGGAAGACCGCGGCGAGCTCGACAACACCCTGGTCGTGGTCACCGCCGACAACGGCATGCCCTTCCCCCGCGCCAAAGCCAATCTCTATGACTACGGCGCGCGCATGCCGCTCGCGATTCGCTGGGGATCCCGGGTCAAGCCCGGCCGGGTGATCGACGACTTCGTCAGCTTCCCCGACCTGGCCCCGACTTTTCTCGAGGCCGCCGGTCTGGCTGCGCCCGCCGCCATGACTGGCCGCAGCCTCCTGCCGTTGCTCTGGGGCCAGGCCGGCCCGCGGCGCGACCAGGCCGTCTTCGGCATCGAGCGCCATTTTCCCGGAAGCCGCTCGGGCGGCGCCGGCTACCCCTGCCGCGCCATCCGCACCAAGGATCATTTGTATATCCGCAATCTCACCCCCGACCGCTACCCCGCCGGCGACCGGCCTGGCCCCGCCTGGCCCGCCGGCGATCCGGTCGGCGGCTTCGGCGACACCGACGGCGGTCCTGCTAAGACCTTCCTATGGGAAAACCGCGACCAGTATCCGGAGCTGTTCCGCCTGTCCTTCGAGCGCCGCCCGGCAGAGGAACTCTACGCCATGGCGGAGGACCCCTACAGCCTGAAGAACCTCGCCGCCGACACCCGCTACGCAGCCGTGAAGGAAGGCCTGGCGGCGCGCCTCGAGAGCCACCTGGAGCGTACCGAAGACCCCCGGGCCACTGGGCGCGGGCAGATGCTCGATGAGGTCATGACCAGGTATCCGTCTCTGGGAACGAACGCCCCGCCGGGGTGAGTCGCCCGGCCGGGTTTACTCGGCGCCGTGTTGCCTCAACAATCCTACAAGCTGGTCATGCCCACGCCGAGTCGCCCAGGCCAGCGGCGTGGCCCACGGTGGATCGTCGGGCAGGTTCGGTTTAGCGCCGCGTGTCAGGAGCAGCTCGACCATCAGGGTCTTCCCGAATTTGGCCGCCCACCCCAGCGGCGTCGAGCAGATGTCCTCGTCGCGCGCATGCAGATCGGCTCCGTGGTCGATGAAGATCACGGCCTTTTCCACGTCGCCCTTCCTGGCGAACTGGTGCAGCGCCGTGAGGCCGAGCCAGTCCGGGTGGCTCGGATTCATGCCGTGCTCGAACAGAAGTTCGGTCAGCTCGGGCGTCTTGGCCCCTTGCGAAATGACGCGCCTGGCCAGGTCGGGCTGGTATCGCAGCATCAAGCGGACGAATGACTCGTGGCCATTTCCGGCGGCGCTCGCCAGCGCTCCGGGGTCGTCGGCCAGCCTGGGGTTGGCCGCGAAGACGGCGGCGGCCGCTTGGACATCCCCGTAGTAGGCCAGAATGTCCACGGATCGCGCCGCGCCGTACGACGCCAGCAGATCGATCATCTTTTGGTCGGAGTTCAGGATGGCGATGCTCAGAGCGTCCGCGGAACTCTCGACTTCAGGACTCGGGTAGGCGCCTTTCTCCAGCAGGAGCCTGGCGGTTTCGAAGTGTCCGTTGTATACGGCCGAATACAAGGCGTGGCCGTGCGGCGCGATGCCCTCCTCGGGCTGGTTCGGATCGGCGCCGCGCTCCAGCAGCAGCTCTATGATATCCAGGTGCCCCTTGGCGGCGGCGTTGCGCAGGGGTGTGCCGGAGCCCAGGTAGTAGCCGTAGTAGTCCGACAGGCGGTTGGCGAGCGAGGGGTCTCGATCGAGCAGCTCCCTCACCCGAATCCGATCGCCGGTGTGCGCGGCCGTCCAAATGTCGACGTCCGCGCCGCGGGCAATGAGGTGCGCCAGCACTTCCGCCGCTGTGGTGGCGACATCTTTGGGCACATCCCGCCAGCCGCGATAGAAGTAATCGCCGTTGCTGAGATGAATCGGTGAGGCGACGTGGCGCACGCTTCAGCGTGCCGGCGTGGGCTTCAGCCCACGCTGCGTGGTTTCACCCGCACCCTTCGGCGAGCTGAAGCTCGCCGCTGCACGCTGAAGCGTGCGCCACGACCGCTTCCCCAAAACGGTTAAGCACACTGTACCAACGAGTTGCTTACCGCCACGTCAGCAGTGCTATGCTGAATCCCGGGAGGGGTCTATGATACGCCGAGTGCTGATCCTGGCTGCTCTGCCGGTGGCCGGCTTGTGGGCCCAGGCGCAAAGCGGCACCATGGTGGGAACCGTCAGCGACCAGGCCGGAGCGATGGTTCCCAACGCCCAGGTGGTCCTGACGAATTCCGGCACCGGCTTCACCCGGTCGGTGACCACCAACGCCAGCGGCCAGTATTCGGCGCCGACCATCCCGACCGGCAGCTACACCGTGACGGTCGAGGTGACGGGATTCCAGAAGCTGGTGCGCTCCGGGATCGAGCTGACAGCGGCCGACGCCCTGACGGTGGATCTGGAGTTGCGGGTGGGCAGCGTGGCCGAAACGGTGAACGTTACCGCCACGGCGCCGCTGTTGCAGTCCCAGACCGCCACCGTCTCGCGGCTGGTAACCAACGAGCAGATCCTGGAGATGCCGCTCAACGGCCGGACGTTCACCTCGCTGGTGCTGGCGGCGCCCGGGGCCCACGCCGGCTCCAGCGGCAACCTGGATTCCTCTCCCTACGGCATGCGGGGCGGCGTCAACATCAGCGTCAACGGCTCCAGCGCCCAGAACAACAGCTACCTCATCGACGGCATGGTGAACCGCAACCTGTGGCTCAACACCCTGATCATCGTCCCGACCATCGACTCCATCCAGGAGTTCCGCATCCTGACTTCCAACTACTCGGCCGAGTACGGAACGGCGGCGGGCGCCGTCACCGTGGTGCAGAGCCGGTCGGGAACTAACGACTTTCACGGCGGGCTCTACGAGTTTTTGCGCAACGACAGGCTGGACGCCAACACCTTCTTCAATAACCGCCTGGGTGCCGCCAAGCCGGCCTTCCGGCGCAACGAGTTCGGCGGGACCTTCGGCGGGCCGATCCGGCGCGACCGGACGTTTTTCTTCGGGGACTACCAGGGGATCCGGATCCGGCAGCCGCGCAGCATCACCTCCAGCATCCCGACGGTCGCCCAGCGGGCCATGGTCGCGACGGGCGATTTCAGCGCCCTGGGCGCCACGGTGTTCGACCCGGCCAGCCTCGGCCCGGGACCGACCGGCGGGCAGATCCGGCAGGCCTTCGCGGGCAACCGCATCCCGGCGGCGCGCCTGGATCCGGCCGCCGTGCGCCTGTTCGCCCTGCTGCCGGCGCCGACTTCGCCCGCCGCAACGCGCAACTATGTATTCAACCCCACCCTCTCCCAGCGTACGGATCAGTTCGACATTCGGGTGGACCAGAACCTGGGGACTTCCGACCGGGTGTTCTTCAAGTACGGCTATGACGACACCTTCCTGATTACGCCGGGGGCCCTGCCGTCGCCTTCCAGCGCCGGGGTTCCCATAGGGCCGTTCCTGTCGGCTACCGGGCCGAACAGCGCCACCGGGGTGCCGCTGGTAAACCAGTCCGCCCAGCTCAACTACACCAAGGTCATTACTCCGACCGCTATCAATGAGATCCGAGTCGGAGTAGTGCGGTGGAACCAATACATCAATCCCCTGGGCAACCTCTTCAACACCGCCGAAGCCCTCGGCATCCGGGGCATCAACGTGAACGACAAGGCCGGCGGCCTGCCGTCGTTCAACGTGACGGGTTTTCAGGTCATTGGCGACGACTCCACCTTCCCGGAAAACAGCCAGACCACCACCTTTCAGTACGAGGACCTCCTGACGCTGATCCGGGGTTCCCACACCCTGAAGTTCGGCGGCCTGTACGTGCGGAACCGCTTCAACGGCTACTCGGCGTTTCCGACGCGCGGCGCTTACACCATGAACGGCCAGTTCACGCGCCAGACCGGGGCGGCGGGCTCGGCGACCGCCCTGGCCGACCTGGCGTTGGGCGTGCCGAGCGGGGTGACCCGCAACATCCTGGAGGGCGGTGGCTTCGGGATGCGCTCTTCGAACTTCTCGGCTTTCGCCGATGACACCTGGCGCGTGACCAACCGCCTGACCCTGAACTACGGGGTTCGCTACGAGCTGTTCGCGCCGCCCTACGAGGTGCAGGACAAGTGGGCGAACTTCAACGTAGTGACTGGACAGTTGCTGATCGCCGGGCGCGACGGCAACGGGCGCCGCCTGCGGAGCATCGACGCCAACAACCTGGCCCCGCGCCTGGGCATCACCTACGGGCTGACCTCCGACCGCAAGACGGTGCTGCGGGCCGGCTTCGGGGCCTCCTTCGTGGAGGGCAACCAGGGGGGCGGGCAGCTCTACAAGAACCTGCCGTTCTTCTTCTCGCAGGTGATCACCACCGACCAGAACGGCCGCCCGCCTCTGCGCATCAGCGACGGATTGCCGGTGCCCACAGCGCCCGACCGCAACGATCAACTGGCGCTCACCTCGGGCAGCCCCAACGCCTGGGACTTCAACCTGAAATCCACCCAGGCCATGCAGTGGAGCCTGGGCGTGCAGCGGGAGATGGTCCGCGACATGATTGTGGACCTCTCTTACGTGGGCTCCCGCACCTTGGGCCTGGTGCAGAACCACAACCGCAACCAGTCGTTCCCGGGCGCCGGCGCCCAGGGGCCGCGGCGGCCGCTGTTCCCCGTGAACCCGCGGGTGGACAACGTCACCTACCGGACCAACTACGGGGCCGCCAAGTACCACTCCCTGCAAACGCGGCTGGAGCGTCGCATGTCGCGCGGTCTCTCGATGGCGCTCTCCTACACCTGGTCGAAGTACCTGTCGAACGGGGGCAACATCAACGGCGGGGGCAACGCGCCGCCGCAGGACGCCCGCTGTTTCCGCTGCGAGTGGGGACCCATGCCCGACGACCGGCGTCACGTCATGGTGATCCAGCATGTCTGGCAGGCGCCCTTCGGGGCCGGCCGCCGCTACGCCACCAGCGGCCTGCTGGCCCACATCGTCGGCAACTGGGATCTGTCGGGTATCTGGTCGATGTCGAGCGGGGAACATTTCACCCCCGGGTTGGGGACGGCGGTCTCGAACTCGGCCGGAGGCGGAGGCGACCGCCCCAACCGGATCGGGGACGGCAACCTGCCGGCAGACCGGCGCACCATTGACCGCTGGTTAGACCTGGCGGCCTTCGTCCCGCCGGCGCAGTTCACCTTCGGCAACACCGGCCGCGGGATTCTGGAGGCTCCCGGAAACTTCAACGTGGACCTGGGAATCCACCGCATTTTCCGGATCCGGGAGAAGCTGCGTTTGAACTATCGCTGGGAGCTGTTCAACGCCTTTAACCGGGCCAACTTCGGGGCCCCCAACGCCGCTATCGGCACCGCGGTGGCCGGGCAGATCTCGGGCACCGGCGCGGCACGCATCATGCAGATGGCGCTGAAGCTGAACTGGTAACACAGGCATTCCTGCCTGTCAGTAGGACAGGCATTCTTGCCTGTCAGAGGTTTCGACAATGAGCGATCTCACACGCCGTCAAATGCTGGGCACGGCGCCGGCCGTGGCCGGTTTTCCGCGGCTGACGCCGCAGGCTTCCGGGCGCCCCAAGAATGTATTGTTCCTGCTGAGCGATCAGCACAAACCCTGGTGTATGGGGGTCGACGGCCACCCGGTAGCGAAGACGCCCCATCTCGATGGCCTGGCGCGCTCCGGGGTGCGCTTCGACCATGCCTATTGCGCCAACCCGGTCTGCACCCCCTCGCGCGCTTCCTTGCTGACGGGCCTCTACACCCACAACCACCGGACCTGGAACAACGGCACCCCCTGGCCCTTCGAGAACCAGACCCTGGCCCACTGGTTCGGGCGCGCCGGCTACATGACGTCGCTGATCGGCAAGATGCACTTCGTCGACGCCCAGACCCACGGCTTCGACTACCGGCTGGACTTCAATGACTGGTTCCAATACCTGGGGCCCAAGACCAAGCTCTACGCCGAGGAGCTGAGCCGGCGCAACTCCGGCTCCGGGCAGCCGCAGATCGACGATCTGTGGCGCGACTTCGACGATCCCTGGATCGGCACGCGTGAGCTGGACGATCGCAAAGGGCCGGTGCACGCCGGCCGCGTCTCGAAGCTCCCCGAGCGGGACCACTTCGAGAACTTCGTGGCGCGGGAGTCGGTCCGGTTCCTGCGCCACCACGGCAAGCGGCAGCCCTTCTTTCTGATCAGCTCCTTCCTCAAGCCACATGACCCCTTCATGCCCGGCGAGCGCTTTGCCCGGATGTACTCTCCGCGGCAGATGCAGCTCCACCACACCTGGGGCAAGGTGGACCTGAACACCATCCCGCGCGAGGTGCGCGAATCGATCCAGGGCAACCGCCCCTCGCCGGAGCTGGCGGACCCCGAGCTGGCCAAGCTGAGGATCGCCATGTACTACGCCAACGTAAGTCACCTGGACGACGCCATCGGCCAGGTGATCGACGCCCTGCGGGAACTCGATCTGGAGCGCGACACCATGGTGCTCTACAGCTCCGATCACGGCGAGCTGCTGAGCGAGCACGGCCTGTGGCAGAAGTTCCAGTTCTACGAGGCCTCCTGCGGGGTGCCGCTGATGTTCCGCGTGCCGGGGATGACCCCGCCGAATGCCCGTTCCAACAGCGTGGTCAGCCTGGTGGACCTGGCGCCGACCCTGGGCGAGCTGTGCGGCGTTCCGATGCCGAAGCTCGACGGGGCCAGCTTCGCCGCCGACCTGCGGGATCCCGCCCGGACCCGCGACACCACCGTCTACGCCGAGTTCGCCCTGCGCACCCCCCGGGCCAAGGGCATGATCCGCCGGGGGGCTTTCAAGTACAACTACTACATGAACGAACCCATCGCGGAGTTGTATAATCTCCAGGACGACCCTGATGAAATGAAGAACCTGGCCCTCTTGCCCGCTCACAAAGACAAGGTCGAGGAGATGAAATCGCGCCTCTTCGCCTGGCACCAGCCCGGCAGCGAGAGGACGGGAGGATGATCCCGACTCGCACCCGCTATTGGGTCATTGTCTTTGCCCTCACCCTGGCGATCGTCACCTACATTGACCGGGTCTGCATCTCCCAGGCGGCGCCCCTGATCAGCAAAGACCTGAACCTGTCGAAGGTCGAGATGGGCTACGCCTTCTCGGCCTTCGCGGTGGGATACGCCATTTACGAGATCCCAGGCGGCTACCTGGGGGACTGGATGGGGGCGCGTCGGGTCCTGACCCGCATCGTGGTGTGGTGGTCGTTGTTCACCGCCGCCACCGGGTACGCCTGGAGCACCATGTCCCTGATCGTCACCCGATTCCTGTTCGGGGCCGGGGAGGCGGGCTGTTTCCCCAACGTGACCCGGGCGTTCACGACCTGGCTGCCGGCCGAGGAGCGGGTCCGCGCCCAGGGCCTGATGTGGTGGAGCGCGCGCTGGGGAGGGGCCTTCACGCCGTTGCTGGTGGTGTGGGTGCTCCGGCTGATGAACTGGCGGCGCTCGTTTGTTCTGTTCGGCGCCGCCGGGATCGTTTGGGCGGTTTGGTTCTGGATCTGGTTTCGAGATCACCCACGTGAGAAGCCGAGCGTCAATGCCGCGGAGCTGAAGCTGGTGGCCGGCACCGAGACCCTGGCGGCCGCCAGCGGCGGCCTGCCGTGGCGCGGGCTGCTGGGGTCACTGTTTCTGCCGCTGGCGGCGGTCGGCGGGGTCTACCTGCTGTTCCGGGGGCTGGGAGCCGCGGCGGCGACGGTGCTGCTGGTGGCGCTGGCGGTGGGGGCGGGGATCCTGTGCCGGCGGTCTCACGAGCGGCCGCCGGCGGTGGCGCTGGCGGCCCCTGCCGGCGGCCACAGCGGCGTCCCGTGGTGCAAGCTCTACCGCAACTCCACGGTGTGGCTGCTATGCGGGCAGTATTTCTGCCTCTCCTACGGGTGGTATTTCTACATCTCATGGCTGCCTACCTATTTACAGGAAGCCAGGGGACTGGCCGTGACCCAGAGCGCCGTGCTGGCCGGCCTGCCGTTGTTTCTCGGGGGTCTGGGATCGCTGTTCGGCGGGTTCTTTTCGGACTCTCTGGCCCGGCGGATCGGGGCCGTCAAGACCCGCCGGCGCATGGCTTACGTGGGCTTCGCCGGCGCCACCATGCTGCTGCTGGTTTCAGCCCACACCCCCCACCCGGTGCTGGCCATGGTCATCATGGGTCTGGCCAGCTTCTCGAACGACCTGGCCATGCCCGGCAGTTGGGGCGCCTGCATGGACGTGGGCGGCAAGTACGCCGGGACCCTCTCGGGCATGATGAACATGGCCGGCAACCTGGGGGGCGCGCTGTCGCCGGTGGCCATCGGCTACATCCTGCGGGAGACCAACAACAACTGGACCATCACCTTCTACGCCTCCGCGGCGGTGTACTTCGCCGGGGCCTTCCTGTGGCGCTTCATCGACCCCGTGACGCCGATTGAGCAGTGACCGGAGCGGCCTGCGTCCGCTCCTCGATAATGGACCTCTCGTGGGATCATGGAATTGACGGCCTCCAAGGGCCGGAGCGAGGTGCGGTGATGACGATCAACCTCAAGCCCGAAACGGAGCGACTCGTTCAGGAAGAAATCCACAGCGGCCACTTCCATTCGGTGGACGAACTGATTGTCGAGGGCGTACGAGCTTGGCGCGAGAAGCACCGTCCTCAAACAGCCGACGCAGAGCAGCGCCTCAAGGCCGTCGAGCGGGCGTTGGCGTTCGCCAGGAACAAGGCGATCTCGCTCGGCGGAGTCTCGATTAAGGAACTCATCCACGAGGGCCACCGGTTGTGAGCCGGTGGGTTGTCGATGCATCCTTGAGTCTCGGTTGGTACTTCAAGGACGAAGAAGGCCGGACCTACAACCTTGACGTGCTTGCAGGTCTAAGAGACAACGAAGTCATCGTTCCGTTCCTCTGGACTTACCGATTGCGACCAACGATGGCGCTCTAAAGCGAGCGATGGGCGCATGCGGGGTTAGGACCGTTCAGCCTTGACTTGCCCGAAGCGCGCGCTTGGTCCAGCCCCTAGCGCGTAGAGCGCGGGCCATAACCGTCAGAAGGGCAGTCCATCAGGCTGAAGCATGATGGATCCGCCGGTGCATTTGACCACTGTGCCTCGCCACGGCGCCGCTCACGCGGTGCTACACTACACGCCAGGCTTGAAGCGATGATTTTGCAACCTGGAGCTCGTCTCGGCGGCTATGAGGTGGTAGCTCTTCTCGGAGCGGGCGGCATGGGGGAGGTCTACCGCGCCCGCGACACCAAGCTGGGGCGCGACGTGGCCATCAAGGTGCTGCCCCAGGAGTTTGCGCGAAACCCCGAGCGGCTGGCGCGGTTCGAGCGCGAGGCCCAGGTGCTGGCCGCTCTGAATCACCCCAATATCGCCGCCATCTACGGGCTGGAGCAAGCGGGCGACACCCCCTACCTGGTGCTGGAGTACGTGCCCGGGGAGACGCTGCGCGGACCCCTTCCGGTCGAGGAGGCGCTCGGGCTGGCCCGACAGATGGCCGCGGCCCTGGAGGCGGCGCACGACAAAGCCATCATGCACCGCGATCTGAAGCCTGCCAACGTGAAGGTCACGCCGGAAGGCAAGGTGAAGGTGCTCGACTTCGGGCTGGCCAAGGCGTTTGCCGGGGAGGCGCCGAAGACGCCGAAGCGAATCCTGCACGCAGGCTCACAAGCGATTTATTCGGCGCCGGGCTATCTGCTATTCGTTCGGGAAGGAACGCTGCTGGCGCAGCGGTTCGACGTCGATCGACTTCAGACCTCGGGCGAGCCAGTAGCGGTGGCGGAAGATATCGGGGCCTCCAATCCAACTAGCCTGAAGCTCTTTTCGTCGTCGGCCAATGGCGTGCTCACGTATCGGACCGGCGCCGCTCTGGTGACCCAACTGGCCTGGTTCGATCGGGCGGGCAAGCCCCTCGGCACGATCGGCCCGCCCGCTGCCTACTCCACCCCGAGACTTTCCCCGGACCAGAAACGGCTCGCGGTCGAGCGTGCGGACCCCCAGACAGGGGCCCCGGACCTGTGGATCTTCGACCTCTTGCGCGGCGCCAGCTCGCGATTCACCTTCGATCCTGCGAACGATGCCTTTCCCGTCTGGTCACCGGATGGGACCCGGATTGCATTTGCGTCCGGCCGGGATGGGACCATGAACGTGTATCAGAAGTTGTCGAGTGGGGCGGGCGCGGAGGAGCCACTGTTGAAGTCGGGAGAACCCAGGTATCCCACGGATTGGTCTCCGGACGGGCGATTCCTCCTCTATACAACACAACAGTGGGCGGTGACGTGTGGGTGCTGCCGCTCGCCGGAGATCGCAAGCCCGTCCCGTTTCTCCAGACGTCGTTCTTTGAGAATTGGGCGCGCTTCTCGCCGGACGGGCGATGGATCGCCTACCAGTCCAACGCGTCGGGACGACACGAGGTGTACGTCCAGCCCTTCCGGGATGGTTCCGGGGCGGGGAGCGCCGGGATCTGGCAGGTCTCGACCAACGGAGGGCTCGACCCACAGTGGCGGCGGGACGGGAAGGAGCTGTTCTACACGGCGCCCGACCGCAGCTTCATGGCGGTGGAGGTGAAGGTCGGCGCCACCTTCGAGACCGGTTCCCCCAGGCCGCTGTTCGTGGTGCGGGCGGTGGCCTCATCCTTTCTATTCGCGGTGTCCACGCCGAGCTCTTATGCCGCCGCGGCCGACGGCCAGCGCTTCCTGTTAAACACGCCGGCCGAAGCAGCCCCCACACCGATGCAGGTGGTGCTGAACTGGCCGGCGGCGCTGAAAAAATGACCCTCCCAGGTGGAGCTGTCTTTTCTGCTAGTCTGATGATATGAACGTCAGATCGTCTGTCAGCAGGGTCGGCCAGCGCAGGCAGGTAGTAATTCCGAAGGAGATTTGCGCGCAGTTGGGTCTTCGCGAAGGCGATTTCGTCGAGGTGAAATGCACCAAGAGCGCCGTGGTGATCAAGCCCAAGAGGCTGGTGGACCCCGATGACATCTTAACTTCGGAGGAGGAAAGGCGGGTTCGTAGGGGCCAAGCCCAGTTGAGGCGCGACGACTATGTAGCTTGGGAAGATGTGAAAAAGAGGCTGAAGCTCTAGGCGATGGCCTGGGCCGTCCGACTCTCCCGCGACGCTGAAAAGCAGTTGGGGCGCCTGCCCCGCGATCGCCAGGAGATCGTCGCGGCGGCGATTGACCGGATGAAGCAAGATCCCTTCCAGGGGAACGTGAAGTCCTTGAAAGGCAAAGAATGGAGGGGCCGATTTCGCAAAGCCGTGGGGCGGTACAGGATTATCTTCGTCCCTCATTACGAGCAGCAACGCATCGAGATTTCTGCGATCCTGGTCCGTACCGAGAAAACCTACCGATAGGCGCCCGCCAGGTCCGAGCGTGTAGGTTTTTAGGAGGATATATCGGCGGCCCATGAGCCTGACCACTGGTTCCCGACTAGGCGCCTACGAGATCCTCGCCCCCCTCGGCAAAGGCGGCATGGGGGAGGTCTACCGCGCCCGCGACACCAAGCTGGGGCGCGACGTGGCCCTGAAGATCCTGCCGCCGGAGTTCGCCCGCGATGCCGAGCGCATGGCCCGTTTCGAGCGCGAGGCCCAGGTGCTAGCCGCTCTGAATCACTCCAATATCGCCGCCATCTACGGGCTGGAGCAAGCGGGCGACACCCCCTACCTGGTGCTGGAGTACGTGCCCGGGGAGACGCTGCGCGGGCCCCTGGCGGTCGAGGAGGTGCTCGGGCTCGCCCGACAGATGGCCGGGGCCCTGGAGGCGGCGCACGAGAAAGCGATCATGCACCGCGACCTGAAGCCTGCCAACGTGAAGGTCACGCCGGAAGGCAAGCTGAAGGTGCTCGACTTCGGGCTGGCCAAGGCGTTTGCCGGGGAGGCGGCGGCCGGCGACTTGTCCCAGTCGCCGACCCTGTCGGCCGACCCGACGCGCGCCGGCACGATCCTGGGCACCGCGGCCTACATGAGTCCGGAACAGGCCCGCGGCCGCAAGCTCGACAAGCGCACCGACATCTGGGCCTTCGGCTGCGTGCTCTACGAGCTGCTGGCCGGCCGGCAGGCGTTCGGCGGCGAGAGCTTTTCCGACACACTTGCGGCCGTGCTGGGACGGGATCCGAATTGGCAGGCGTTGCCGGTCGAGACGCCGCCGCACGTCCGCGCCTTGCTCCGCCGCTGCCTGGAGCGGGACCCGCAGAAGCGCCTGCACGACATCGCCGACGCCCGCATCGAGTTGGAAGATGCTGGGGTGGCACAGGCCTCCCGGCCTGTCCAGCCGGTCTTCAGCCCGGCTCTGGCCGTCTTGGCGGCGGCTCTGCTGCTCGCCCTGGTCGCCCTGGCGGTTACGCTCTGGAGTCTTTCGCGGCGGCCGGTTGGGGCGCCGCCCGTGGAGCGCGTGGTGGTGACCTTGCCTGCAACCGACCGCCTGTCGTTCGAGCTGCAACCCTCGATCGCCATCTCGCAGGATGGCTCGCGCCTGGTTTACGTGGCCAGCAGCGGCGGCCGTATCCAGCTTTACGCCCGACGAATGGACCAATTCGAGGCCAAGCCCATCCCCGGCACGGAGGGCGCCTCGGGACCGTTCCTTTCTCCCAACGGGGAGTGGGTGGGCTTCTTTGCCGGCGGCCGGCTGAGAAAGGTTCCTTTCGGCGGCGGGGCTCCGATTGCTTTAGCCGGCGCTGGGGGCGGGCGTGGGGGCAGTTGGGGATCCGATGACACCATCGTGTTTTCGTCAGCGGTGGGCATCAACCTCCAGCGCATACCCGCGGCCGGGGGCAGAGCCGAGGGCTTGGCCGTCGCCGAGCCGGGCAAGAGCGGTTTTACCCTTCGTCATCCGGACATTCTGCCCGGAAGCAGGGCGGTCCTGGTCAGCGTCTTTCGCGGGAGCTTCGACAAGTCGGCCGTCGCTGTGCTGGATCTCAAAACCAGGCAGCAGCGCATCCTGCTGGAAGGCGCCAGCCATGCACGCTTCCTACCGGAGGGGCGTGATTCTGCCGGCTATCTGGTCTATGCCCGGCCCGGAGCGTTGATGGCGGTTGGGTTTGATTCGGCCCGGCTGGAGCTCACCGGCCGGCCGTTCCCCGTCGCCGAGGGGGTGAGGATAGGCCTGCGGGCCGGCTTCAGCGAGTTCGCCGTGTCGCGCGCCGGCACGCTGGTGTATGTTCCGGCCGGTGCGGAGAACTTCGACTACAGCCTGGTTTGGGTGAACCGGAACGGAGAGGCCCATCCTCTTAGCAAGACCCGCCGGGCTTACATAGATCCTCGCATTGCCCCGGACGGCCGGCGACTGGCTGTGGGCGCCGTGGGAGGCTCCGGGGCGGACATCTGGATCGCCGACCTGGCGCGGGACACGTTAATGCGGCTGACGCTGGGTTCCGGCGAGAATTTTCTTCCGGTCTGGGCGGCCGACGGCCGCCGGGTGGCCTTCTCGTCGAGCCGGACCGGGGTAGCGAACTTCTTCTGGAAGGCCGCAGATGGCATCGGCCCTGAGGAGAACTGGCCCGTACCCGGTGTCTGGGGGGTTCCGTGGGTGGTCGGCCACTCCTGGTCCGGCGACGGGAAATGGCTGGCGTTTCACACCCTTCAGCCCGAGACCGGGCGCGACGTCTGGGTAGGGCCGGACCTGGAGCGCAACCCCGGCGGGGGCAAAGCGTGGGCGGTGGCTGCTTCACCTTATGACGAGCACTCCCCGAAACTCTCCCGCGACGGCCGCTGGCTGGCTTACGCCTCCGACGAGAGCGGCCGGAATGAGGTCTACGTACAGGAGGTGCTGGGGGCGAGGCCCGGAGGCCGCCGCGCTCAGATCTCTACCGACGGCGGCACGGAGCCCGTGTGGGGGCCCAACGGGCGCCAGCTGTTCTATCGCAGCGGCGATCGCATGATGGTTGTAGATGTGACCACGACGCCCGCGTTCAGCCCCGGCAAGCCCCGGGTGCTGTTCGAGGGCTCCTACGAGACCGACCCGATTGCCGCCAACTATGACGTCACCCCGGACGGCCAGCGCTTCGTGATGATCAAGGCGGGCAGTCCCGAGTCGGTCCCCCGGCAACTGCACGTGGTGCTGCACTGGGCCGAAGAATTGAAGCATCGGGCGGGGGCGGAGAAGAGATGATCCCCGCGTCGGCCAGCCACGCCTGTTTTGTGGGGGCGTTGTTGCATAAGGCAGTCGCTCGGATTATGCTTGTGAAGAGGATGTCATGGCGCGCGATTTGAGGACTTCGACCACAGCTCCGGATCTCAGTGGCAAGCTGAGAGTGATCCTGACTCAATTGCGCCAACAGTTTGAAGCCCTGTATGGTGATCGATTGGTCAAACTCCTGCTATTTGGCTCCCAGGCACGCGGCGACGCCAGGCCCTGGTCGGACATTGACGTGCTCGCTGTCCTGAAGGGACCCGTGAAGCCCAGCGAGGAGAGGGCGAGAACGGAAGTGCTGCTGGGGGATCTTTCACTGGAGCACAATGTCGTCATTACGAGCGTCTACATGGACGAGGAATACTTTGGCCACTATGACAGCGCATTCTTGCGAAATGTCCGCGCGGAAGGGATCCCCGTGTGAACGATCGCCAGCGCGAACTCCTCGAGCAGGCGCGGGCCAGTACTGACGCGGCACGGTTGCTCCTGGAAAGCGGGCACATCGGATTCGCAGCTTCGCGCGTCTATTACGCATCGTTCTATGTCGCCTGCTCCTTGCTGGAAGGCGAGGGTCTGAAGTTTGCCAGCCATTCCGCCGTCATCGCTGCATTTGGACAGCATTTTGCTCGATCCGGCAGGATACCGCCTGAGTTTCACCGCTTCCTGCGCACTGCCGAAGAGCTTCGCCGGAGTGGAGACTACGGTCCCTTTGGCGCCGTGAGCCCTGAAGAAGTTGAGCAGGGTATCCAACGGGCAGAGAGCTTCCTGAAATTGGCCGAGGACCTGATCCGGCGAGTTCCGCCCGAGGGCTGAAGAGACCCGTGCAAGATGCCGACTAGCCCCTCAGGAAGTCGCGCAGTCGATGCTCTCGGGTGAACTGAGTGAAGCCCTCAACAGTTGCACCAGCGACGTCGGCGCGGACCGGCGCCCTCCCGAGTCTGTCTACGATTTCGTCCACATCGCTTTTGCTGCCGGCGACGATGTGGGCGCGCACGTTTGGAAGACCCTCGCTGAGCAGGGTCAGGAAGTGCTCCTCGGCCGCCCGCCAGCCGATGATCAGCAAGTGGCTGATCTGTGGAAGAGAGGCCTTGAGGGCTTGGACGTGGTCGTCGGGGCACTCGTAGGAATTCTTTCTCTCGACCGGGATTGCGATAGCTGGGAAAAGGGGGGCATTCCGTTCGGATCTTCCCGGTGGGCTGGCGGCGGCCATGACGTAGTTCTGGCTCATGTTCAGTTCGTCAATCCGATCTATGAGTTCAAGGGCAAGAGCCAGCTCGTTGGAAGTCCCCTGTCCGCGGGTGTGCACTTCGCGTGCCCAATTGACCGACCCGTGCAGCTTGATCACCTTGTAGTGCTCGTGGCAGATGTAACTTCCGAGGCCACGTATTGGCATGCGGAGCGTGCTAGTGATGGCGTCTTCGAGCATCGTGTCGTAGTTGAAAGTCACCAGGCACACCAGCTCGTCTGGGGAGCGCATCCCCTGAAGATCGTTTAGGAGCACTTGGTAGTTCGTGCCAGATCTTGCTTCCGACTTCCAGTTCTCCTGCCACCTCGTGATCAAAAACTGGAGATAGAAACGTACAGCGGCGAGTTGTTGCGTCCGCAGTGGGTGGTTCTCCTCCTGGAGTCGTTGGAGTATTTGCTCGACCGTCTCGTTGTTGGACGGGTTCTGGAATTCTGGCATGAGGGCCTGGCACTGCGGGAAGGCAGCCATGGCCTGCATGGTCAAGCCTGTCCTGATGAACAGGTCTTTCGCAAGCGGGAGACGGTTCCCAGTGTTGACGCCTATTGGAATTGCCGGGACCGAGTCGTAGGATGCACCGGCTCCGAAGATCACCATGAGCATGGCGTCAATGATAGCGTGGCTTTGTCATCTCCGCCGCAGCGTGGGTGAGCTTTTCCAGGAGACGACGGGGCAGAGCAGCGGCCAAGCAGGCGGGACGACGGGGATGACGCCGGTGCGGAGCTGGAGGGTGAAGAGGGTGGCGAAGGCGGTGCGGCGGTCGAGGCGGAAGACGGCGGCCTGCTGGCGGCCGGCGTGGTCGGGGTAGTGGATGGTCAGGTGGCGGCGGTCGCGGCGGGAGCGCTCGATCAGGGTTGAGCGCCGACGGCCGGCGGTTTCTCGTCAATGTGCCGGTGGAGGAGACGGCGGCCGCGCCGGTGATGGTGTGGGTCGGCCTTGCGGCAGGAAGTCGCTAGCGTTGGTCCGGACCCGGCCAGAAGTCGTCGTCGAGGATCTGGTCGGCCGGGTAGCGGCGCTCGGAGGCAAAGGTGCTCGCGGGTAAGCCGGTTTCGCGGGCGGCGTCTTTCATCGCCTCCGCGTACGCCTTGCCAAGCGACTCGGTTAGTGTTCGCCGCAGGCTCGGGGACTGCTCAAACAGGAGCCCCAGTTCCCGGCGCTGGGTGATAATCGTCGACACCCAGCTTCGGCCGCGCTTGTCGGGCTGCTTCTCCCACTTCAGCAGATGCATGAGGAGCACGCGCAGACGGCTGCGTACCTCGCGCCTTTGGTTTCCGGCCATGGCTTCCATCTCCTCGACCAGATTCTCCACGTCGATGTCGCTCAGTCGGCCGGCGCGGAGCAGGCGCGCGGTTTCGTCGCACCACAGGGCGAAGTCCTCGTCGTAGAGTCCGTCGAGGGTCGCGGATTTGAGTGGCTTGGCGCTCACGGTGCTTGACTCCTTCCTCACACCCATTATACCCTCCCGTTATGCCACTGACGGCCGGCGCCCGCCTCGGCCCTTACGAGATCACTGCCCCCATCGGGGCTGGCGGCATGGGCGAAGTCTACAAGGCCCGCGACACGCGCCTGGACCGCACCGTCGCCATCAAGGTCCTGCCCGCGCACCTGGCGCAAAACGCCGAGTTCCGCCAACGCTTCGAGCGCGAGGCCAAGGTCATCTCCAGCCTGAACCACCCCCACATCTGCGCCCTCTACGACGTCGGCCGGCAGGACGGCGTCGACTACCTGGTGATGGAGCACCTGGAGGGCGAGACCCTGGCCGCCCGGCTGGCGAACGGGCCGCTGCCGATCGAGCAGGCGCTCGAACACGCCATCCAGATGGCGAGCGCGCTGGCCGAGGCCCACCGTCACGGGGTGTCTCACCGCGACCTGAAACCGGGCAACGTCATGCTCACCCGCCCCGGGGCGAAGCTGCTCGACTTCGGCCTCGCCAAGTTCGCCCCCGCTACCCCCACCAGCGCCACCCTTGACGCCGTCCCGGCCCAAGGACTGACCGCAGCCGGCGCCCTCCTCGGCACTTTCGAGTACATGGCGCCCGAGCAGCTCGAAGGTAAGGACGCCGACGCCCGCAGCGATCTCTTCGGCTTCGGCCTGATCCTCTACGAGATGGTCACTGGCCGCAAGGTCTCCCGGGGCGAGCCACCCGCCCTCACCGCCCACTCCCATCTGGACCGCATCATCCGCAAGTGCCTCGCCCGCGACCCTGACGCCCGCTGGCAGTCCGCCGCCGACCTCCACACCCAGCTCCAGTGGCTGACCGAAGGTCCGAGCGCCCCGGGCCCGTCTGCCGCCCCGTCACGCGCCATCCTGCCGTGGGCCGTCGCCGTGCTTCTACTGATCATCGCCGCCGCCCTCGGCGTCCTCCATTTCCGCGAGGCGCCGCCGGAGCAGCGCGTTCTAAAGCTGTCCCTGCTGCCGCCGGAGAAGTCCTCCATCGGCGCGCCGATCACGATCTCGCCCGACGGGCGCCACCTGGCGTTTCCGGCCACCGGTCCCGATGGCCGCATGGTGCTGTGGGTGCGGCCGCTCGACTCGCTCATCGCGCGGCCCCTGCCGGGCACCGAAGGGGCGCACTTCCCCTTCTGGTCGCCCGACAGCCGCAGCCTCGGCTTCTTCGCCCTAGGGAAGCTGAAACGAATCGACGTTGCCGGCGGGCCTCCGCAAGCCCTGTGCGACGTCAGCGTCTTGGCGCGGGGGGGGACCTGGAGCCCCGATGGAGTCATCGTTTTTGCGACCAGCATCGCCGCGGGACTCCATAGGGTCGCGGCTGCCGGCGCCGCGCCCGAACTCGCCACCACACTGGACGCTTCCCGGCAGGAAACCTATCATCGCTATCCGCACTTCCTGCCCGATGGCCGCCGGTTCCTCTACACGGTCCACGCCGCCCAGCGGGAGGCCTCCGGCATTTACGCTGCCTCCCTCGATTCGAAATCCACCAAGCGGATTCTGAGCGTCGCCTCCCTAGCCGCTTACGCGCCCGGCGAAGGCTCCGGCCCAGGCCACCTGCTTTTTGTCCGGGATGGGACGCTGATGGCGCAACCTTTCGACCTCCATCGCCTCGAGCTGGCCAGCCAGGCTTTTCCCCTTGCCGAAGGCATCTCATACAACCTGGCGATCGGCGCCAACTTCTCGGTTTCTCACAACGGCGTGTTGGCTTATGGGGGCAGCGCCAGCATCAGCACCGAGCTCCGCTGGTTCGATCGCAGCGGCAAGCCGCTGGACCGCGCGGTTCCGCCCGCACCCTACTGGGACTTTGACCTTTCCCCCGACGAGAAGCGAGTTGCCGTAACCCACGCCAGCGCTGCGATGGATATCTGGCTGGTGGACCTGGCCCGCGCGGTTCCGACTCGATTCACCTTCGAACCGGGCATCGATTTGTACCCGAACTGGTCGCCCGATGGCAGCCGGATTGCTTTTAGCTCCGACCGGGAGGGCGTATCTAACATCTACTCGAAGGTCTCGAGCGGCGCCGGACGCGACGAGCTGCTCCTGAAGACGCCCCTGCCGAAGGTCATCAGCGATTGGTCTCCTGACGGACGCTACATTCTCTACAGCGCCAACAATCCCAAGACCAAGGCCGACCTCTGGGTTCTGCCGCTGACAGGAGATCGGGCCCCAAGGGCGCCCCCGTTTCCGTTCCTCGAGACCGAGTTCAACGAGCGTCAAGGGAGCTTTTCGCCCGACGGGCGGTTTCTGGCTTACGTTTCTGACGAGAGCGGCCGGCTGGAGGTCTACGTGCGGCCGTTCTCCGAGGCGCCCTCCGGGCCGCCCTCTGGGCCCGGCGCCAAGACGCGGATCTCGACCGCAGGCGGGGCCGATCCCCGCTGGCGCCGCGACGGGAAGGAGCTCTTTTTCCACGGCGAAGACAGAAAGCTCATGGCCGTCGAGGTCAAGGCCGGCGGGGCGCCCTCTGGGCCCCTCGAGGTGGGTATTCCCAAAGCGCTGCTCGACACGCGCTTCCCCGGCCAGATCGAGGTCGGCCACCACTACGCTCCGAGCGCCGACGGCCGGCGGTTCCTGGTGCAGACCGCCTCCGAAGAAGCCGGCGGCGGAGCCATCACGGTGGTGGTGAACTGGAGCAGGAAGAATTGACTATGCTGACCCTGGGATAGTGCCGCCGTATCCGGCAGCCTGGACCTCGTCCCGGTGCATCTTTGGTATAAACAATGGCCCGTCACGCCGCAACTCAAACGGCCCCGGAAAGGAGCCGAAACCTCCGTCAATTGTCGGAGGTTTGGGCGCGCGACCCAGGCTGCCCGGCTGCTGAATGTCTCCGACCCGTTCCGTGGAGCGCGCCCTCAAGATCCTCCAAAAGGGCGACGCCGGGCTGATCCAGGCCCTCGAGAGCGGCCAGATGAAGGTTTCGGCCGGGGCGCGGAAACTCCAGCCGCACCAATCCTCAGTCGAGCGGGGCGGAGGAGCTCGCGACCGCGGACGCGGTACTGTTCCTGTGGGCGCCGCCGGGGAAGTTGGCCGAGGCGCTGCGCTTCATCGAGGGGTGGGGGAACGGGCCGAACTAGAGATGTGCTGCTATCCTTAAGGCATGACGCCTGAGCAGAAGGGCAGGCTCGACGCGGTAGTCTGGGTTGACCCGGAGAGGATGAGCGGGGCGCCGTGCTTTCGCGGGACCCGGGTCCCGGTGCAGAGCCTCATCGACTTGCTGGAAGGCGGCGAGACCATCGACCAGTTTCTGGAGTTGTATCCTTCGGTGTCGAGGCAGCAGGTTCTGACAGTGCTGGACTTGGCAAATCACCAGCTCATTGAATGCGCATCCTGCTTGACGAATGCGTAGACCCCCGGGTCAAGGGGCTGCTGAGGGCGCATGATGTCAGAACCGTTCACGAGATGGGCTGGGACACCCTGAAGGATGCCTCCCTCTTGAATCTGGCTCAAGAGCATTTCGATATCTTCTTCACCATTGACCGCAAGCTGGAGCACCAGCAGAACCTGGCCAAGTTGTCTCTGGCCGTGGTCGTTGTCGAAGTTCCCAAGAACCGGTTTCGATTCTATGAGCGGATCCAGGCGGAGCTGCTACGGGCGATCGAAAGAGCAGACCCGGGCCGGGCGACTCACGTTCGCGGTCGAGCATCGCCGGACTGAGTGGCTGTGCCCGCCAATGCATGAAGAAGCTTGATCCAATCAAGCAGAAACTGGAGCGCCTGGCGGAGCTGCGCGCCGCAGCAGCGGCCTCCGACCTGCGTCCGTTCCTCGCAGACAAAAGCAACTTCGTAGTGGCCAGGGCCGCCTCCCTCGCCGGCGGATTGCGGATCGAGGAACTGGCCCCCGAGCTGGCGGCAGCTTTCGATCGGATCATGAGCCATCCCTTCCGGCTCGACCCTGGCTGCGCCGCGGCGACCGCCATCGTCAAGGCGCTTCTTGCCATGGAGTACCTGGAGCCGCGAGTCTACCTGACAGGCATCCGCCACGTGCAGATGGAGCCGTCGTACGGCGGGCCCGTCGACGCGGCCGTCGAGCTGCGGGCCACGAGCGCCTTAGGACTGGCGCTGACGGATTCTGACGGCCTTCTGTTCGAGCTGGTTGGCCTGCTCGCGGATCGGGAATGGAGAGCGCGCTTCGCGGCCGCGCGCGCTCTGGCTTCGACTGGCCGGCCCGACGCGATCCCGGTGCTGCAATACAAAGCGACCATCGGCGATGAGCAGCCGGAGGTGACCGGCGAGTGCCTCGCCGGCTTGATGACGCTGGCGCCCGAGCGCTACGTGCCGTTTTCGGACTCGTTCATCGGACACCAGGAGGCCGCGGTTGCGGAGGCTGCGATTTTGGCGTTCGGGGTTGTCCGCAGCCAACCCGCCTTTGAGACGCTCGCCAGGCGATGGCCCCAGCTTCCCGCTGCGCTGCGCGGCGCCGCGCTCTCGGCCTTCGCCATGATGCGCTGCGACGCCGCCCTGGATTTTCTGATCCACTTGATAGAGCAGGCGGATGAGAAGATCGCTGCCGAGGCCGACCGTGTTCTGCTCCTGCATCAAAACTCCGACAGTGTCCGAAATCGGGTACAGGAGGCGCGGCTCCGGCGACGTTGATACATGGCCGCTACGCCGCAAACGAAACTGGCCGGCCGCCGGGTGTGGGGCCACGAGGCGAGGGGGCGATGCCACCCCCCGGCTGGCGCCCGAGCGATTGCAGTAATCTAACCCCGCGAGCCCGCCTGACCCCTGTCAGCCCCCAAGCAGGGTTGTCAAATACTGACTGCGACTGGGGGGGGGAGAATTTCCGCCGTTCGGTGTATCATGACCCGAAGGGGGTAAACCATGTTTCGCCTTTGCTTGCTGCTCGCCGCTCTGTTGACCACTGCCTGGGGGCAAACCACCGGTACCGCCACGATCGCCGGGGCGGTCACCGACCCGTCCGGCGCCGTCGTTGCCGGGGCCAAGGTCACTGTCGTCAACGTCAATACCTCGTTCGTCTACAACAGCGTCACCACGGCGGAAGGCACCTACTACATCCCGAATCTCAACCCGGGGACGTACCGCCTGACCATCGAAGCCGCCGGCTTCCGCAGCCACGTCCGCGACGGCGTCCTGTTGCGTACCGAAGAAAGACCTCGCATCGACGTGCAGCTCGAGGTCGGCACGGTGTCGGAATCGGTGCAGGTGACCGGGGCGCCGCCGCTGCTCGAGACCGAGACCTCGGCCTCCGGACAGGTGCTGGATGGGGCGACCATCGTCAAGATCCCGGTCCTACAGAAGGCCTTCTACCGCATCTACCTTTACATGCCCGGCATGAACGTGATCAACGGGCAGCATGCGGTGGGCCAGCGCCAGCGGTCCCTCGGCTACACCCTCGACGGTGTCAACGCCAAGGAGCCGGTCGGCGGCAACCCCAACAGCCTCGACACTGTGATCACCTCGACCCTGGACATGATCCAGGAATTCAAGCTGTGGACCACCGGGCTGCCAGCCGAGTTCGGGCACTCCTCGGGGGGCCAGTTGAGCGGCGTGTTCCGCAGTGGAACCAACGATTTCCATGGGGCGCTCGAGGACCGCTACCTGACGGGGCGGCTGGTTCACCGGCAGTTCTTCGACCAGCTCAAGCGCTGCCAGAACGTTCTCAATATCTGCAATCCGTTCGGTTACCACGAAATGGGCGGCATCGCCGGAGGGCCGGTTTACATCCCCAAGCTGTACAACGGCAAAGACAAAACGTTCTTCTTCTGGGGACTCCAGCGGCACCACGAGAAGGTCTCGGAGACCAACATTTTGCCAGTACCCAGTCCTGCGATGTACGCGGGCGACTTTAGCTTCGAGGGTCGGGGCTTTCCCATCCACGACCCGCGCAGCACGGTCCAGGAACCCGGCGGCCGCTGGGTCCGCACCCCGTTCCCGAACAACCGCATCCCGCTGTCCCAGTTCGACCCGGTGGCTCGCAACCTTCTTGGACGCAACCCCTGGAACGCGCAGAACACAACCGGCGTTCTGACCCCCAGCGGGCCGACCCAGAACCTCGTCATTCCCACCAAGGGGCGCTTCTACTTCACGCGCTTCGACCAGAAGATCGACCACCAGTTCAGTCCCAGTCACAAGATCTTCGGACGCTACTCGCACATGCGGCACCGCAACGTCGGCCGCTTCTCGCCGCAAATTCTGTGGGAGCTGGCCGATCCGCAGTTCACCATTCCCATCGATCAGGGCAATGCGGTAATTTCCGATACCTACACCATCAACCCGACCACTATCAACGAGGCTCGGCTGGGGTTCAACCGCCGCCGCCGAAATCGGGAGCCGGTGACGCAAGGGCAGGACTGGGCGCGCCAGCTCGGCATCCCCAACGTGGGAGCGGAGACGTTCCCGCAGTTCGAGCCCCGCTACTATGCCCTGGGGCCCGGGGGGCGCGATCAGCAGGTAGCCGAGGACTTCTCGTTCCAGAACAACTTCACCAAAATCGTCGGTAAGCACACTCTCAAACTGGGGTACGAGATCATCCGGACGCGTTACAACCACCTGCCTGCGGCGCTGCCGTCCGGGCAGTACAACATGGGGGCCACGGATTTCCCGTTCACGCCCAACACCGGCAACGCCTTCGCCAGCCTGCTGCTGGGTTCCGTGTCGAGCGCCGTGTTCACCGCCAACACCGCCACCTGGCTGCCCCGCTGGTGGAGCCATGGTTGGTACGTGCAGACCGATTACAAGCCCATTCGCACTCTCACACTGAACTTGGGCCTGCGGTGGTCGTACGAGTCGCCGTTCTCCACCAAGTACGGGCAGCAGGCGCAGTTCGATCCCAACGGGACCGATCCGATCACCGGCCGCCGCGGGGCCATCCTCCATACACCCGGGGCGCTGGCCAAGCGGGATCTGAACAACTTCCAGCCCCGCCTCGGTCTGGCCTGGCAGTTCCGGCCGAAATGGGTCTATCGCGGCAACTTCAGTTTCGTCACCGGCGACCTGCTGAGCAACATCGGGCAGAACTTCGAGGAGTACCTGGCCACGGCCAACGTCCAGCAGCTCCCCGGCGATCCCCGGCCCGCCTTCTTCCTGTCACAGGGCCCGCCCGCGCGCAGCTTCAACGTCGCCGCCGACGGCAGCACCCCGTTCCTGGGCGCCAACTTCAGCGCCCGCAACGTCTCCTGGTTCGACCCCAACATGCGCATGCCTTACGTGATGAACTGGTCGAGCGGGGTGCAGTACGAGTTTGCCCGGACCTGGGTGACCGAGCTGCAATACCAGGGATCGGCCGGGGTGGGATTGCTCAACAACTGGAACATCAACGTGCTGCCGCTCAACATTGCGAGCGACTTCGCGACTCTCGACCGCCTCCGCACGCAATACCAGAATTTCCGGCCCTATACCCAGTTCGGCGCCATCAACCACTACAGCAACTACGGACACAATACCTATCACGGGCTGACGTTGCGCGTGGAGAAGCGCTTCTCGGCCGGACTGACCGTGAACTCGTTCTACACCAAGTCGAAGACCCTGGACGAGGCCGACGAGGGCGGCGCCGGCGGCATCACTTTTTACAACCGCAGCCTGGAGAAAGGCCGGGCCAACTACGATGTGCAGAACCGCTGGGTTTCCACCTTCACTTACGAGCTGCCTGTCGGCAGAGGCAAGAGGTTCATGAATACGGGAGGCTGGAAGAACGCGGTGCTGGGCGGCTGGGAGATGGTATTCGTCCAGACGTTCCAGACCGGGCCGCCGTTCACCATGGGCTTCGCCGGCGCCCGCAACGTCTACCTGCCCAACATGGCCCTGCGCCCGAACCAGGTGCTGCCCAACGACCAGGCCAAGCTCCAACACGTCGACATCGGCCACAACCGCTTCCCCTTCACGGCCCAGAACCGGTACCTGAAACTGGACGCCTTCCGGTATCCGGACTCCTTCACTCCGGGCACGGTGGGACGCAATACGCTGGAGGCGCCGGGAATCGTCTGGGCGCAGGCGTCGATCTCCAAGGAGTGGCCGATTCTCGAGCGGCTGAAATTCCAGTTGCGGTTCGACGTCAACAACCTGTACAAGTACCACAACTTCAACCCGCCCAACGCGGCGTTCAATACCACCGATCCCTCGGTGTTCGGAACCTTCAACGGGACCCGGGGCAGCTTCTCCGACATCGGCACTGGCCGCTGGCACGGGATCATGGTGTTCCGGGTGGAGTGGTAGAGCGACGAGGCGCTAGACCCGCGCACCCCATCCGGGGACCCTGGCGGCCAGCGGCAAGGGAATTGGTCGCAGATCTGCGACCATTTCGGCTACGCAGAATCAAC
>Ga0247727_10000618_pt1 | contig 86932 bp, 78 predicted proteins | sample WisWelCaveWW1625_FD_202498 | JGI IMG/M metagenome (GOLD analysis project Ga0247727, IMG submission 202498) | Biofilm microbial communities from Wishing Well Cave, Virginia, United States - WW16-25 | ecosystem: Environmental > Aquatic > Deep subsurface > Groundwater > Cave microbial mat | place... | reverse complement strand
CCGAGCCGCTTCCGGCGCTGCCGCCGCTCGCGGCCGACGCGCCGGTTCGAGAGGCCCCGCTCGCGGAGGCCTGCCCACTATCGTCCGGGACGACAGGGTCCATCCCCGGCCGCGGGCCGGTGTCGAGCTCCTGGCGTGAGGGGGCGCGGGGGTTCGCGGATGCCGTCCAGGAGCAGGCGCGGGTCAAGGCACCCCTGCTCGTCTACTTCTACACGGAGTGGTGCCCCTACTGCCGCGAGCTCGAGCGGACCGTGCTGTCCGACCACGGTTTCGATCGCTACCGCGCGGTGAAGGCCCGTGTAAACCCCGAGGCGGGGCACGACGAGAGGGCGCTGGCCAATCGCTTCGGGGTGGACGCCTATCCGCGTGTCTTCCTGATCGCGTCGTCTTCCGGGCTGCCGGTGCGCGTCAGCCTCAGCCCGTCCGAGAGGACGGAAGGCGCTTCCGGCTTCGCCTCGTCCGAGGAGCTGCTCGCGCGCTTCGACGGCGTGCGCAAGCGCGCAGTGGCCGGGCTCGCGCGCCAGGCGTACGACCGCGGTCGGGGCGGGGACGTCGCGGGAGCGATCCAGATGCTTGACGAGGCCCTGGCAATGGACCCGGACAGCGCGCACGCCTGGCTGCAACGGGGGATGGCTCGCCAGGAGTCGGGGGACACGCAGGGGGCCTACGAAGACTTTCGGACCGCGATCTCGTTGCGGCGAAGCTATTTTGACGTCTACGCTCGCGTGGCCTTCGATGTGGGCCAGAAGGGGAATTGGGACGCGGCGGCCGCGTGCTGGACGGCCTTTCTGCAGGACGGCCCCCGCGAGGGGAAGGCGTTGCTCGAGAGGAGTCGGGCCCACGCGCAGCGGGGCGACTTGCGGCGAGCCCGCGAGGACGCCGAAGAGGCTTGCCGGCTGGGGGAGCCCGCCGCCTGCGGCGTCGCCACGACGCTCGGGGGCTGATCCTCCGACGTCCTTGGTCTCGTGGGGACTTCGTCCTCAAACGCCCAGGAATCTTCGTGGACGACGAAATGACAGCTATCTGGCCATAGCTGTTAGGTTTGGGTGAGTGTGGCTCCGGAGCTACACTAGCTGAATGCGGCGGGAGCGGTTCCAGAACAATCTCCGGCTCGTGCTGGCGGTGACGGGCGGGCTCCTGGTCCTGTTCCTGCTCGCGGAGCTGCTGCTGCGCAAGAGCCGGGACTTCCAGCCGGACTTCCTGGCCTCGGCGCTGCTCTACGCCCTGACCGTCCTCAACCTGTCCCTGCTGCTGGTCCTGCTCTTCGTCCTGGGCCGGAACCTGGTGCGGATGCTGATGGAGTGGCGGCGCGGGGTGTTCGGCGCCCGTCTGCGCGTGCAGCTGCTGCTCGTCTTCCTGCTGATGGCGATCGCACCCTCGATGCTGATCCTGCTCGTCGGCAGCGACCTGATCCGCCAGACCGTCGACCGCTGGTTCAACGTGGACGTCGAGCGCATGCTCGCGTCCTCGCAGACGCTCGGGATAGCACTCGACGCGTCGGCGCTCGAAACGAGCCGGGTCCACGCCCGGCAGCTCGCCTCTGAAATCGAGGCGCGCGGCCTGCTCCAGCCGCAGGAGCACGGCCGGCTGCGCCGCGCGGTCGAGCTGCGGGCGCGCCAACGGGAGCTGGACCTCGTCAACGTCTACGCGGGCGAGACCGAGGTGGTCGCCGTGATGGACCCGCGGCTGCCGCCCTCACCGCCCTGGGATACGGTGGCGGGCGATGCCCTTGCGGAAGCCGCGGCCGCCGGGCAGGAGGCATCGGCCTCGGTCGCCTTCGGGGCCGGGCGCCTCGCGCGGGCGGCCGCGCCGGTGCGCGACGCTCTCGGCCGTCCTGAAGGTGCCGTCGTCGTCTCGAAGTTCGTGCCGCCCGACGTGGCCTCGGCGGTCCAGGAGGTGCAGGACGGCTACACGAAGTTCAGGAAGACGCAGACCTTCCGCGAGCCGATCCTCTCCTTCTACCGCTCGCTCTACCTGTTCCCGGCGCTGCTGATCCTGTTCGGCGCGGTCTGGTTGGCACTCTACCTCTCGCGCCGGATCACCACCCCGATGCGACTGGTGGCCGAGGGCGCAGAGCGCATCGCCTCCGGCCAGCGCGGCGTGCGCGTCGACTTTCCCACGGGCAGCGACGAGTTCCGTGCCCTGATCGCCTCCTTCAACCGCATGTCGGAACGCCTGGCGCGCAGCGAGGAGGAGGTGGAGTTCTCGCGGGCCGGGCTCGTGCGCAAGAACCAGGAGCTCGAGGAGCGCCGGCGCCTGACGGACACGGTGCTGGAGACGGTCGGGACCGGGGTGGTGGTGGTCGACGAGGAAGCCGCGGTCACGGCGCTGAACGCGGCCGCGCAGCGGCTGCTCGAGCTCGAGCCGGGAGCGCTCGGGCTGCCGCTCGAGCGGATCATGCGCGGCCCCGGCCGCGAGGAGATCCAGGCGCTCGTGCTGCGGCTTCTCTCGGGCCGCGTGTCGCGCCAGGAGCGCGAGGTGATCGTGCCGTCGCGCGAGCGCGACCGCCAGCTGGCCGTCACGGTGGTGAGCCTGCCGGGCTCGCTCGGTGGGGCGCCGGGCGCGCTCGTGGTGGTGGACGACCTCACGCCGCTGATGCGGGCGCAGAAGGTGGCGGCCTGGGGCGAGGTGGCGCGCAAGCTGGCCCACGAGATCAAGAACCCGCTCACGCCGATCCAGCTCTCGGCCCAGCGCGTGCGCAAGGCCTGGCTCAAGTCGGACCCGGATTTCGAGAAGATCGTCACCGAGTGCACGCGGGCGATCGTCGACGAGGTCGAGGCGCTCAAGAACCTGGTCGACGAGTTCGCCCAGTTCGCGCGCATGCCGGTCGCCAGCCTGCGCCCGGCGTCGCTGCACGACGTGCTCGCGCAGGCGCTGTCGCTCTACGACGGTCTCTTCCCGGGGATCGTCCTGGAGCGCCGGCTCGCGTCGGACCTGCCGGCGCTGCGGCTCGACTTCGACCAGATGAAGCGCGCCGTGATCAACCTGGTCGACAACGCGATCGAGGCGACCGAAGCACAGGGACGGATCCTGGTGGCGACCGAGTACGACCGCGGCGCCTCTCGCGTGCGGCTCGTGGTGAGTGACGACGGCCCCGGCATCGCCCCCGCCGATCGCGATCAGCTGTTCGTGCCGCATTTCTCGACGAAGAAGCGTGGCAGCGGGCTCGGGCTCGCGATCGTGAGCCGGATCGTGCAGGAGCACCTGGGGACGATCCGGGTGGAGGACCACGAGCCGCGCGGCGCGCGCTTCGTGATCGAGCTGCCGGCGTGAGGTGGAGATGAAGGACTCTGTGCTGGTCGTCGACGACGAGGCCGGGGTGCGCGCCTCGCTCGCCGGGATCCTGGGCGACGAGGGTTACCTCGTGCAGGCGGTGGACTCCGGCGAAGCGGCGCTCGCCGCCCTCGATAAGCACCGCTACGACCTCGTGCTGCTCGACGTGTGGCTGCCCGGGCAGGACGGCCTCGAGGTGCTGCGCGGGATCCGCGAGCGGGATGCCGAGCTGCCGGTGGTCGTGATCTCGGGCCACGGAACCATCGAGACCGCGGTGAAGGCGGTGCGCCTCGGCGCGCAGGACTTCGTCGAGAAGCCGCTCTCGCTCGAGAAGACGCTGCTCGCGGTCAAGAACGCGCTCCGCCACAGGCGGCTCGAGGCCCAGCTGCGCGAGCTGCGCGAGCGGCTCGACGCGCGCTACGCCATGGTGGGAGAGAGCCAGGGCATCAGGCGTCTGCGCGCCGAGATCGCCCAAGCGGCGCCCAGCAACGGGCGCGCCCTGATCTTCGGCGAGAACGGCACCGGCAAGGAGCTGGTGGCCCGCGCGATCCACGCGCAGAGCCAGCGTAAGGCACTTCCCTTCGTCGAGGTCAACTGCGCCGCGATCCCCGAGGAGCTGATCGAGAGCGAGCTGTTCGGCCACAGCAAGGGCGCGTTCACCGGCGCCCTCGCGGCGCGCAAGGGCAAGTTCGAGCTGGCCGACGGCGGCACACTGTTCCTCGACGAGATCGCGGACATGAGCCTCAAGACGCAGGCGAAGGTGCTGCGCGCGCTCCAGGAGCAGCGCATCGAGCCGGTGGGAGGCACGGGCAGCGTCGAGGTGGACGTGCGTGTGATCGCCGCTACGAACAAGGACCTGGAGGCCGAGATCCGCGCGGGCCGTTTCCGCGACGACCTGTACTTCCGGCTGAACGTCATCCCGTTCCACGTGCCGCCCCTGCGCGAGCGGCGCGAGGACATCCCGCTCCTGACTCGCCACTTCATGCAGCTGCTCTCGGCGGAGCACGGCCGCCGGCCGCGCGAGGTCGCCGCGGACGCGCTCGCGGTGCTCGCGCGGATGCCGTGGCCCGGCAACGTGCGCGAGCTGCGCAACATCCTGGAGCGGCTCGTGATCATGACGCCGGGCGAGCTGATCGAGCTTCGCCACCTGCCGGCGTCGCTCGCCTCGCGGCCCGACGTCGCTCCGGCCGCCTTCGAAGCGCCGCAGGCTGCGCGCGAGGAAGGCACGCTGCTGGCGGCGCGGGAAGAGTTCGAGCGGGGCTACATCAAGCGGCGGTATCGGGAGTGCGGCGGCAACATGAGCCGCACCGCCGTGGCGCTCGGCGTCGAGCGCTCGAATCTCTACCGGAAGATGAAGGCCTACGGACTGCTGCCCGCGCGCCGCGACAAGGCCGACGACGTCTTCGAGGCTTGATCCCGCGCGCGCGCTTCCCCGATAATGGCTACGAGCGGCCGTTACGACGACAGGAGCGGGATGCGCGCGAGGGAAGGGAACCCGGAGCCGGGCGGCGGCGCGGCGCCGTGGACGCGGGGCGCCCTGGTCTCCCTGTGGGTGATCGCGTTCGCGTTGCTGGGAGGGGCGCTGGCCGTCCGCTGGGATGGCTTGATGGCCAGCCTGGCCGGCGCGCCTTCGGCTCATGAGGGAGGGGCACGGCGATGACCTGTCCGGCCTGCGGGGGCGAGCTGGATCCGAGCCTGGGCCACTGCCCGGTCTGCGAGGCGGGCGCCACTCCGCGCATTGAGGGCGCGCTCGCGGCCGATCCGCGCTACCTGACGCCGCAGCCGCGCACGCGCGTCGAGCCGCTGCGCGACATCCCGGGGCTGCGCAAGAAAGAGAAGACCTGGCGCGACGAGGTGCAGGAGCGCGTGAAGTCGCGCCGGCAAAAGCGCGCGAGCGCCGGACTGCCGCTCTTCGACCAGGTCGAGCCGGACCCGCCCCGGACCGCGGCGCCGGCCCGCGCCCCGGAGCCCCCCGGGATGGCCTCCGCCGAGGCTCCGGCCGTTCCCGCGGTCGCCGTGGCTGCGGGCGCTGCGATCGGCGTGGAGCCGAAGCCGAGCGACGACTTCGTGACGGTTCGGCTGAGCGAGGCCGAGCTCGGCGACCTCCCGCTGAACGCCGACGGCGGCGAGTCGGACGCCGCGGCGCGCGAACGCGCGGCGAGCGCGCTGCCGCGGGCCACGCGGCGCCCGATGCCCTCGCTCGACGACGACGCGCTGCTGCGCGCGCCCGACGCCGAGCCAGAGGTCGAGCTGCCGCCGCTTTCGACCGAAGCGCCTCCGCTCGAGCGGCCGGCGTTCGCGCTCGAGCGCGCACAGGCGGCCGCGGTCGACGCGGTACTGTTCGCGGCGCTCGGGGTGGTGGTGCTCTACTTCACCGGCCGCGCGGCACGCGTGGACGTGACGGCGCTCGTCCCGAGTTGGCCGGGCCTCGCCTTGTACCTGGGCCTGCTCGCCCTGTACTACGCCGCCTACTTCACCGGCACGACCGGACAGACTCCCGGCAAGCTGATGACGGGTCTGCGGGTCGTGGTCTCGACGGGCCGCCCGCCGAGCTACCCGCGCGCCATGGCACGCGCGCTCCTGGGCGTCGCGGGCATCGCCCTCGCGGGCGCGGTCCTTGTGCCGATGGCCTTCGACCCCGCCCGCCGCACGCTGCACGACCGGCTGTTCCGGACGCGCGTCGTCAGGAGCTGAGTCAGGCATATCATCGCCGGATGCAGCGCGTGATCGACGCCGGTGCGAAGCTCGTCGCGACCGGTCTGGGGAGCGGCTACTCGCCCTTCGCTCCCGGAACCGTGGGCTCGCTCGTCGGCCTGGCGCTGTTCCTGCCCCTCGCGGGGCTCGCCTGGCCGACACAGCTTGCGGCAACCGCCGCGCTGTCGCTCGTCGGCGTGTTCGCGGCCGCGCGGGTGGCCCGCCTCGTGGGGCGGAAGGACCCGGGGCTCGTGGTGGTGGACGAAGTGGCAGGGCAGTGGATCACGTTCGTGGCGCTTCCCGTCACGCCCGTGACCGCGCTCGCGGGGTTCCTGCTGTTCCGCGTGATGGACATCGTCAAGCCGTGGCCGGCGCGCGACCTGGAACGGCTGCCGGGGGCCTGGGGCATCGTGGCCGACGACGTCGCGGCCGGGATCTACGCGAACCTGGCCCTGCGGGTCGGCCTCGCGATCTGGCCCGTCGCGTGATGCCGTGAAAGCCGAGCTCTTGTCGATCGGCAGCGAGCTGCTCGGGCCGCTGCGCGCCGAGACCAACTCGCTGTGGCTGACCGGGCGGCTGCTCGACGCCGGCATCGAGGTGACGGCGCGCGCCACGCTCGCAGACGACGCGGCGCTCCTCGAGTCCGCGTTCCGTGCGGCTCTCGCACGCGCGGACGTCGTGATCGCTACAGGCGGGCTCGGCCCGACCGCCGACGACCTGACCCGCGAGGCGGCCGCCGCCGCGACCGCACGTGGCCTGCGCCGCGAAGCCGCGATCGTCGAAGCGCTGCGCGCGCGCTTCGCGCGCTACGGCCGGCCGATGTCCGACACGAACCTGAAGCAGGCCGACGTCATCGAAGGCGCCGAGGTGCTTCAGAACGCGCGTGGCACCGCGCCGGGCCAGCTGCTCGAACACCAGGGTCGCACGCTCGTGCTGCTACCCGGTCCCCCCGGCGAGATGAAGCCGATGTTCGACGAGCAGGTGCTGCCGCGGCTTCGGGCGCGCGCCGGCGCGTCGCGCGTCATGCGGCGGCGGGTGCTGCGGATCGCCGGGATGTCCGAGAGCGGTGTCGACGAGGTCGTAGCACCCGTCTACTCCCGCTTCGAGAACCCGAAGACCACGATCCTGGGCGCGCCCGGCCAGGTGGAGCTGCACCTCGTGGCGCAGGCCGACGGCGAGGCGGAGGCCGAGAGCCGGATCGAGGAGCTCGCGCGGCTGCTGCACGAGGCACTTCCCGGCCGGATCTTTAGCGACGACGGGCGTGAGCTGCCGCACGTCGTCACCGACCTGCTGCGCGAGCGCTCGCTGACGCTGGCGCTCGCCGAGTCCTGCACGGGCGGGCTGCTCTCGGCCCGGCTCACTGAAGTTCCGGGCGTGAGCGCCGTGCTGGAGCGCGCCGTCGTAAGCTACGCCAACCGCGCCAAGGTCGAGGCGCTCGGCGTGGACGCGGGGTTCCTCGAGCGCCACGGCGCCGTCTCGGAAGAGGTGGCCGTGGCCATGGCGGCCGGAATCATGAAGGCGGCGCGCAGCGACGTCGCCGTCGCGATCACCGGCATCGCCGGCCCCGACGGCGGCACCAGCGACAAGCCTGTCGGGCTCGTGTTCGTGGCGATCTGCGGCGCGGCCGGAACGACGGTCAGACGCAACCATTTCCCGGGTGGGCGCGAGCTCGTCCGGCAGCAGGCGACCCAGGTCGCCCTCGAGATGCTGCGGCGCGGCCTGCTGAGCCTGCCGCCGCTGTGAGCGGAGAGGCAAGCGTCCGCGCGTTCATCGCCCTCGAGCTCGACCCGCCGTTGCACACGGCGCTCGAAGAGCTGCAGCAGCGGCTGCGTCCGAACCTGGGCGGGATTCGCCTGGTGCGGCCCGAGGGCATCCACCTGACCCTGCGCTTCCTGGGCCCGACGCGTCCGGAGCAGATCCAGTCACTCGGGCCATCGCTCGCTGCCGCGGCCCGTGCGTGTCCGGCGCTCGAGGCGCGCGTCCGAGGTGTCGGCATGTTCCCCGATCGCGGCCGCCCGCGCATCCTCTGGGTGGGCGTGGATCTGCCCCCCGCAGCCTTCGAGCTGCAGCGCGCCTGCGAGGTCGCGGCCCAGGACACGGGCTTCGAGCGCGAGGAGCGGCCCTTTCGCGCCCACCTGACTCTCGGCCGCTGGCGCGAGCGCGCCGCGCGCGCCGAGCTGCCTGAGGTCGAGCTCGCGCCGACCCGCCTCGACTGCCTCGTGCTCTTTCGCAGCGAGCTCGGGAAGGCCGGTGCGGTCTACACGCCGCTCGCGCGATTCCCGCTCGGGGGACGCTAGCGTCGTTTCGCGCACGATTCGTTGTCGTTGTCGAGGCGAAACAACGCTTTCCGAGCAAACATCGGACACGGAAGCCGACGACCGAACAACCACGACCGGCTCAAAGAGCGAGGTTCCGCACTGCACCGACAACGAACGGTGCCGGAACTTCGCTAGCAGCGCTCGGCTATACTGCCCGCGCGCTCGCTCATGGTCCTCGCGCTCGGCGTGATCGTCACCGCGTACCTGATCGGGTCGATCCCGTTCAGCTTCCTGGTCGCGCGTGCGTTCGGTATCGCCGACGTGCGGCGTGTCGGCAGCGGCAACGTGGGCGCGACGAACATGCTGCGCAACGCCGGCAGGCCCGCGGGGGCCGTGGCTCTCGTTCTCGACGTGGCCAAGGGTGCCCTCGCGGTGGCTCTCGCGCTGCGCCTGGCGCCGGGCCATCCGATGCTGCCCGCGGTCGCTGCGGCGGTCGCCGTGGTGGGTCACGTCTACCCGGTGTGGCTGGGCTTGCGGGGCGGCAAGGGTGCCGCGACCGGCCTCGGGGCGTTCGCGGTGCTCGAGCCCACGGCCGCGCTCATTGCGCTGCCGATCTTCGGTCTGACCGTGGCGACCACGCATTTCGCCTCGCTCGGGTCGGTGGTGGGGGCCGTGAGCCTCGCTCTGCTCACGCTGTTCTTCCGCGGCCTGGACCCGGTGGCGCTCGCCGCGTTTGCGACGGCGGCCCTGATCGTCTTCAGGCATGGCTCCAACCTGCGGCGCATCGTCGAAGGCACCGAGCGGCGGCTCGATGCGGGCGGCGGGTCGCGCTCGTGAGGCTCTCCGTCCTCGGCGGGGGATCCTGGGGCACCGCGCTCGCCGCCCACGCGGTGGGCGCCGGCCACGAGCTGCGGATGTGGGTCCGCTCCCCCGACGTCGCGGCCGCGCTCAACGACCGGCGCGAGAACCCGGCCTACCTGCCGGGCGTCGAGCTGCCCGCGGGGCTGCGCGCAACGACGAGGCTCGCCGAGGCCGTGTCGGACGCCGAGGCGGCGATCGTCGCGGTCCCTTCGGAGTACTGCCGCGAGCTCTACCGGCAGGCGCAGGAGCACCTGCCGAACGGCAGCCTGCTGGTGTCGGCCACGAAAGGACTGGAGACGGACACCCAGCGGCGCATGAGCGAAGTGGCCGCCTCCGAGGCGCCCGGGCATCCGCTGGCCGTCCTCTCGGGACCGTCCTTCGCCCTCGAGGTGGCGAAGGCGCTGCCGACGGCCGTGGTCGTGGCCTCGGACGACCACGCCGTGGCCGAGAGCGTGCAGCGGGCCCTGGCAACGCGCGCCTTCCGCGTGTACTCGAGCGAGGACGTGATCGGCGTGGAGCTCGCGGGGGCCGTCAAGAACGTGATCGCGATCGCGGCGGGGATCGTGGATGGCCTCGGCTACGGCCACAACACCGTGGCGGCGCTCGTCACGCGCGGGCTCGCCGAGATCTCGCGTCTCGCGGTGGCGCTCGGCGGCCGCCCCGACACGCTCGCCGGGCTCGCAGGCCTCGGCGACCTGGTGCTCACCTGCACCGGCTCGCTGTCGCGCAACCGCACCGTGGGCCAGCGGCTGGGGCGCGGTGAGAGCCTGCAGCAGGCGTGCGCGGGCCTTCATCCGGAGGGCGTGCGCACGACGCTCGCGGCCGTAGCACTCGCCGAGCGGCACGGGATCGACCTGCCGATCGCCCGGCAGATGGGTGCGGTGCTCCACGCGGGCAAGCCTCCCCGGGAGGCGCTCGAGGAGCTGATGCTGCGAAGCCTCAAAAGAGAGTAAACTGCCGATTCCAAGGGGCTTGGCTGCGCTAACGCGGCGGGAGCGATGTACCGGCTGACCTATCAGGACGGCGACACCCCGCAGAGCTTCACGTTCGCCTCCGGCGACGTGGTGATCGGCCGTTCCCCCGAGTGCCAGATCGTGCTCCGCGACTTCGGCATCTCGCGCAACCACGCCAAGATCGTCGTGGGCGAGAACGGCGCGGCCCACATCATGGACCTCAAGTCCAAGAACGGCACGCAGGTGAACGGCGTGCCCGTGGTCGAGGCGCCGCTGCGCGACGGCGACCGGATCCTGCTCGGGAAGTTCGAGCTCACGTTCGGCAAGGCGCTCGAGAGCAAGGTCGTGCTGGACGAGGCCAAGCCGCTCTCCGAGGAGGCGGGCACCATCATCCGCTCGGTGGGCGAGCTGCAGCACCTGCTCACCGGGGCCGGCGCCGCGCCCAGCAAGACGCCCGCCGATGCCAGGAAGGCGGAGCCGGTCGACGTACAGGAGATCGAGAAATCGAACCGCATCCTCAAGGTGCTCACCCAGGTGGCGGAGACGCTGATCGCGGTGCGGCCGGTCGAGGAGGTGCTGCACCAGGTGATGGACATCGTGTTCGAGCACATGCCGGCCGACCGCGGCTTCCTGATGCTGGAGGACGAGGCGGTCGCCGACAAGCTGGTGCCGATGGTGGTCAAGCACCGCACCACCGGCGGCAGCGAGGGGCGCATCACGGTCTCGAAGACGATCGCCGACCGCGTGATGCACGACCGCGTGTCGATCCTGACCTCCGACGCGATGGTCGACCCGCGCTTCGGCGCTGGCGACTCGATCCGCTTCCACGGGATCAGGAGCGCCATGTGCGCGCCGCTGTGGAACAAGGACCAGGTGATCGGGATCATCCACGTGGACTCCCCGATGCTCACCAACTGCTTCACCGTGAACGACCTCGACCTGCTCACGGCGCTCGCGAACTACGCCGCCGTCGCGGTCGAGCGCGCGCGGCTCAACCAGAAGATCCTCGCGGAGGAGAAGAAGCGCGAGCGGCTCGGCCGCTTCCTGTCACCGCAGGTCGCGAACCGGATCCTCGCGGCCTCCGCCACCGACGGCGGCGCGGAGCTCGGCGCGCCCGAGGTGCGCGAGGTCAGCGTCCTGTTCGCCGACATCTGCGGCTTCACCTCGATGTCCGAGACGATGAGCCCCTCGTCGGTCTCGCTGCTGCTGAACGACTACCTCTCGCGCATGACCGACGTGATCTTCAAGTACGAAGGCACGCTCGACAAGTACATCGGCGACGCGATCATGGCCGTGTTCGGGGCGCCGCTCGACATGCCCGACCACGCCCCGCGCGCGATCCGTGCCGCGCTCGAGATGCAGGAGCGCCTCGCCGAGTGGAACAGCGACCGCAAGGAGGGCACGCCGGAGCTGCGCATCCGGATCGGGATCAACTCCGGCAACGCCGTCGCGGGCGAGATCGGCAGCATCAACAAGAAGGAGTACACCGTGCTCGGCGACACGGTGAACACCGCGAGCCGGCTGGAGAGCTCGGTCGCCAAGCCGGGCACGGTCGTGATCGGTGCCAACACCAGCGAGCTCGTGGAGGGACTGTTCGAGACCCGTGCGCTCGGGACCTTCAAGGTGAAGGGCAAGGCCCTGGAGATCCCGGCCTTCGAGGTCCTGGCGGCGAAAGGCGAGACCGCGTCTTCTTCGCCCTCCGCGGCGGAGGAGGCCTGAGACGATGGGGGAGAAGTCCCCGCCCAACCGCCGCGGCCGCATCCTGTTCTCGATCCTGGGGCTGCTGCTCGGCGTGGGCGTGCTGCCGCTCGTCTGGACCTCCTACCGCCTGGTCACGACCAGCCGCGAGGACCTCGAGGTGAGCCTCAAGGAGACGCAGATCGCCAAGGCCAAGACGCTCGCTCGCCAGGCGGAGCTCTACGTCAGGAGCGCCCATTCGCAGATCGTCACGATCGCTCGCACGCTCGAGCTGGACGCGGGCCGCGTCCCGTTCGCCGAGCGCGTCGTGCAGCTCAACCGGCAGAAGGCGCTCGCGCCGTACCTGGAGGGCGACGAAGCGAAGCGGCTCGTCTACCTGGGCGTCGTCGACACCGGGGGGATGGCCGCGCTCGCGGGCCTGGACCTTCAGGACCCCAAGCTGCAGGAACAGCTGCAGGAGGGCTTCCTACGCGGACAGAACGGCACCGGGATGATCTCGGTGCCGGTCGTATCGGACTCGCTCCAGGAGCCGGTGATCATCATCGGGGAGCCGGTGAAGGCGTCGGGGCGCGTATTGGGCGTGGTCCTCGGCGTCGCCAGCCTGCAGCCGATCCGCGAGATGACGACCGAGAGCAGCGGCATCTCCGAGGTATTCCTGATCGACAACCGCGGCCGCATCGTCGCGCACTCCGACCCGGCCCAGCCGCTCGCCGCCGATTTCTCTTCGGTGCCGATCGTGGCCGAGTTCCTGCAGGGGCAGCAGAAGACGGGCGGCACGGTCAGCTTCGAGATGCCTGGCGAAACGGGTCGGAAGGCGATGGTCGGCACCTTCATCCCGCTCTCGGACGACTCGGGCTGGGGCGTCGTGGTGCAGACCGAGGAGAGCACCGCGTATCGGGCCGCGATCAAGCTCCGCAACGATTCTTTCCGTACGGTCGCGATCGTCGGCGTCCTCGCCATCGTGTTCGGCACGCTGTTCGCCAGCGAGATCAGCCGGCCGGTGCAGAAGCTCGCCGAGGGCGCGCGCCGGCTCGCGGGGGGCGACTATGGCACCCGCGTGAGCGTTCGCAGCCACAACGAGGTCGGGATCCTCGCCGACGCCTTCAACGTGATGGGGGAAGAGATCCAGAAGGCGATCGAGGAGATCAAGCGGCGCGCCGAGGAGAACGAGGAGCTGTTCATGGGGTCGATCCGCATGCTCGCCGCCGCGATCGACGAGAAGGACCCTTACACGCGCGGCCATTCGGAGCGCGTCGCCTACTACTCCGCCTGCCTCGCGAAGCACCTCGGCATGACGCCAGTGGAAGTGGGGCGCGTCCATCTCTCGGGCATCATCCACGACGTCGGCAAGATCGGGATCGAGGACAAGATCCTGCGCAAGGCGGCTGCGCTCACCGACGAGGAGTACGAGATCATGAAGCAGCACCCGACCAAGGGCGAGCACATCCTGGACGCGGTGCCGCTGCTCAAGGAGAAGGCGGGCGACGGCCTGATGCATCACGAGAACGTGGACGGCAGCGGCTACCCGCGCGGTCTCAAGGGCGACGCGATCCCGCTGTTCGGTCGCATCGTGAGCGTGGCCGACGCCTTCGACGCGATGACGACCGACCGGCCGTACTCGAAGGCGATGAGCTACGAGGCCGGGATCGCGCGGCTCAAGTTCCTTTCCGGGAAGAAGTTCGACGCCGGCTGCGTCGACGCGTTCGAGCGGGCTTTCCTAATGGGGGACGTCACCCCGGCGAAGGCGCGACGGGCATCGGTCGCCTCGCGCCACATCGACATACAGTCTCTCATGGGCGACGCCCCGCTGCCGGCGGTGCCGGCGGTGGTGCCCGAGGCGCCGCCGGTTTCGGTGTGAACGATCGGTGTGAATGGGATCGGTGTGAATGAGATGAAGATCCGTCCTGCCGCCGCACTCCGCGTTACACTCGCCGTTCTCCTGCCCGTGCTACCCGCTTTCGCGCAGAGCTCTGCCGAGGCCGAGATGCGCTTCTCGACGGGCGTCATGCACTTGCGCGAAGGGCGCGTCGACCTCGCCCTCGAGGAGTTCAAGAAGGCGGTGAAGGAGGATGGCAAGAATCCCTATTTTCAGAAGGGCCTCGGCCTCGCCTACACCGCCAAGGCGTCTGCGTTGCCCGATAGCCGGGAGCGGGAGAGCCTCTGGAAGCTCGCAATCGCGGCCTTTCGCCGGGCGCTCGAGATCAATCCCTACTATGTCGACGTCCGCAACGACCTCGCCGCGGCGCTCGTCGGCTCGGGCGAGCGGGAGGCCGGCAAGAAGGAGTTCCTGGCCGCATTCTCGGATCCGACCAACCCGACGCCGGAGGTGTCCGCCCACAACCTGGGCCGAGCGTACTTCGAGGACAAGAACTACCCCGAAGCGCTCAACTGGTACCGGACGAGCGTGGGCCGTAACAAGGACTACGCGAACGGCTACCTGGGCATCGCCGAAGTGCTCGCGGCCACCGGCCAGAACGCGGAAGAGGTGGGGCAGCTCGAGGCGGCCGTCAAGGAGATCCCGGGCGATGCCACGCTGCAGCTCGCGCTCGGACATGCGCTGTTGCGCGCCGGACGCTACGGCGAAGCCCGCTCCCGTCTCGAGGACGTGGTACGCAAGGACCCGGCCGGCGCGCTTGGGCGCGAAGCCGCCGAGCGGCTGAAGTCGGTGCCGAAGTAGGACGTCTTGCCCTACCGTCGGATTCTCGAGGCCCTGCTGTCGCGGACCGCGGGCGCTCGCACGGCGTTGCTGCTCGACGCCCAGGGCGAGGTTGTGGTCGGCGCCGGCAACCTCGACGAGCGCCAGCGGCTGATCGGGGCCTACCAGGGGATCACGCTGGGGATGGTCTCGCGCGCGGCGCAACGCGTCGGCGGCGGCGAAGTGAGGGCGCTCGTCTCGCGCCACACCGGAGGGGCCGTCGTGCTCGCGACGCTCCGGGACGGCTACTACCTCGTCGTCTCGTTGGGGCCCGAGGCGCTCACCGCGGTGGCCGCACGCTACTGCGAGGACGCGCGGCAGAAGCTCAACCAGGAGATCTGAGTGGGGCTCGCCCTTCGCCTCCGCGGCGGGCTTGCCCGCACGCGCGAGCTGCTGGAGACGCCGCTCCAGGACCTGGCGCGCGGGCGGCGCCCCCTCGATCCCGAGGCGCTACTGGCCGTGGAGCAAGCGCTTCTCGGCGCCGATCTGGGACTGCCCGCGGTGGAAGAGGCGCTCGAGGCGCTGCGCGCCAAAAGCGGCGAGATCGCGCGGGGCGGGCTCCCGGCCATGCGCCAGCTCCTGCGCGCCGAGCTGGTCCGCTCGCTCGAGCGGCCCACAGGCAAGGCCCCCTTCTCCGCTCGGCCGTGGGTCGTCTTCATGGTCGGCGTCAACGGCGCGGGCAAGACCACGACGATCGGGAAGCTCGCGACGGCCTGGACCGCCGAAGGGCGCTCGGTGCTGGTGTGCGCCGCCGACACGTTCCGCGCCGCGGCCGCCGAGCAGCTCGAGGCCTGGGCCGCGCGCGCCTCCGCCTCCTTCCATCGCGGGGCCGAGGGCGCCGATCCCTCGGCCGTGCTCACGGACGCGCTCCGAAGCGCCAGGGCGCACGGGATCGACGCGGTGCTGGTGGACACCGCGGGGCGGCTGCACACGAAGTCGAAGCTGATGGCGGAGCTCGCGAAAATGGCGCGCGTGGCGGCGCGCGAAGTTCCCGAGGCGCCGCACGAGACGCTGCTGGTGCTTGACGCGACGGTCGGCAGCAACGGCCTCGCGCAGGGACGCGAGTTCGCCAAGGCCGGGGGCGTCAGCGGGCTCGTGCTCACCAAGCTCGACGGCACCGCGAAGGGCGGCATCGCGGTCGCGGTCGTGCGGGAGCTCGGCGTACCGATCCGGTACGTCGGGGTGGGGGAGCAGACGGACGACCTCGTCGCGTTCGATGCCGCCGCGTTTGCGGACGGCCTGCTGGGCAGCTGACGTGAGCTCCGCGCGGACGAGCCTCGCCACCGACGAGCGCCTGATGCGGCGCGCGCTCGAGCTCGCGGCGCGCGGGCTCGGCGAGACGAACCCGAACCCGGTAGTTGGGTGCGTGGTCGCGCGCGCGGAGCGGGTCCTCGGCGAGGGCTACCACCACCGCGCGGGAGGCGCCCACGCCGAGGTGCTGGCGCTTCGCGCGGCCGGCGCGCGCGCGCGGGGGGCGACGCTCTACGTCACGCTCGAGCCCTGCTCCCACCACGGACGCACGCCGCCCTGCGCGCCGCTCGTAAGCGAGGCTGGCATCGCGCGCGTGGTGGCGGCCACCCGAGACCCGGACCCGCGGGTGAACGGGCACGGCCTCGCGTTCCTGCGGCGGGCGGGCGTCACGGTCACCTGCGGCCTGTGTGAGCCGGAGGCCGCGGAGCTCAACACACGCTTCCTGACGACGGCCAGGCGTGGCCGACCCTTCGTGTTGCTGAAGGCCGCCCTCACGCTCGACGGCCGCATTGCCACGGCCGCGGGCCGTTCGCGCTGGATCACCGGCGCCGCTGCCCGCCGCCAGGCCCGGTTCCTGAGGCGGCTCCACGATGCCGTGCTCGTCGGCATCGGCACCGTCCTCGCCGACGACCCGATGCTGCTCCCAAAGCCGATGACCAGGCGGCCCCTCACGCGCGTGGTTCTCGATACGCACCTGCGGCTGCCCTTGGCGACCCGCGTCGTCGCCTCCGCGAGCCCGCGGACTCCCGTCCTCGTCCTGTGCGCCGAGGCCCCGGCCCGGCGGCGGCGGGGGCTCGAGACTCGGGGTATCGCCGTCGTCGAAGTGGCCGAAGCGGACGGTCGTGTCGAAGCGACCGCCGCGCTCGAGGCGCTCTTCGAACGCGGCCTGACGAGCGTGATGATCGAGGGCGGCTCCGAGGTGCTCGGCTCGTTCCTGGCGGCCCGCCTCGTCGACGAGGTGGCCCTCTTCCGCGCGCCACTCCTGCTCGGCGGGCGAGGGAGCCTTGGGGCGTTCGGCGGCCCCGATCCTCGGGACATCGGCGACGCATTGCGTCTCGAGCCCGTGCCGGAACAACCCCCATTTCCGTGGCCCTGGCGGACGCCAACGCTCTTCGAGCGTTGGCGGCCCAAGAGGTAGACTGAGACGCACCGAAGGCAACCCACGGGGCTCGCTGCTGGGGGCTTCCAGGACTGACAGCATGTTTACCGGAATCGTGGAGGGCACGGGGACGGTCGTGGCGGCGTCTCGCCGCGGCGATGTCCTGTCCGTCCGGATCGACGTCTCTGGGCTGTTCGAGGGGCTGCCGCTCGGGGGCTCCGTCGCCATCAACGGCTGTTGCCTGACGGCGGTGCGGTCGGACGCCCAGGGCTTCGACGTCGACCTGACCGACGAGACGCTGCAGCGCACCCGCTTCAAAAAGCGCCTGCGCCCCGGCACGCGCGTCAACCTCGAGCGGCCGATGAGAGCGGACGGGCGCTTCGACGGCCACGTCGTGCAGGGGCACGTGGACGGCGTGGGGCGCGTGCGCGAGTTCCTGCGCCTCGGCGAATCCGCCGAGGTCCGGATCGAGCCGCCTCCCGGGCTCGCGCGCTACCTGGTCGAGAAGGGATCCGTGGCGATCGACGGCATCTCGCTCACGATCTTCGCCGTCGCGGACGATGCCTTCTCGATCGCTGTCATCCCCTATACTCTTCAGGTGACGAACCTGCGGGACGCGAAGGAAGGCGGCCTGGTCAACCTGGAAATCGACGTGATCGCCAAGTACGTCGAGCGGCTGCTCGCGGCCCGCGGACACTGAAGTCGGAGCGTCTTCGCACATGCCGTCCACGATTCCCGAGGCCCTCGAGGACTTCCGCGCCGGTCGCATGCTCGTCGTGGTCGACGACGAGGACCGCGAGAACGAGGGCGACCTGACGATCGCGGCCGAGAAGGTGACGCCCGAGGCGATCAACTTCATGGCCCGTTACGGGCGCGGCCTGGTGTGCCTGCCGATGACCGGCGAGCGGCTCGACGAGCTGCGCGTCCCGCTGATGGTGCGCGACGAGCAGAACAACGCGCGCTTCGGGACGGCCTTCTGCGTGCCGATCGAGGCGCGCAAAGGCGTCACCACCGGCATCTCAGCGGCTGACCGCGCGCGCACGGTGCTCGCGGCGATCGACCCAGGGACGCAGCCCGGGGACCTCGCCCGGCCGGGCCACATGTTCCCGCTGCGCGCGCAGCCGGGCGGCGTGCTCACGCGCGCCGGCCAGACCGAGGCCGCGGTCGACCTCGCGCGGCTCGCCGGGCTCTACCCCGCCGGGGTGATCTGCGAGGTGATGAACGAGGACGGGACGATGGCGCGCGTGCCGCAGCTCGAGGCCTTCTGCCGCGAGCACCGGGTCCGCATGATCACGATCCGCGACCTGATCCGCTACCGGATGCAGACGGAGCGGCTCGTGCGCAAGATCGCCGAGGCCAACCTGCCGACCTCGTACGGGGGCTTCCGCGTCCACGCGTTCGAGAGCCTGATCGACGGACAGCACCACGTGGCGCTGGTGATGGGCGAGGTGCGCGACCCCGCGCCGGTGCTGGTACGAGTGCACTCGCAGTGCCTCACCGGCGACATCTTCTCGTCGAGCCGCTGCGACTGCGGCGGGCAGCTGCACACGGCGCTCGAGATGATCGCGGCCGAGGGCCGGGGCGTGCTCTTGTACCTCCGCCAGGAAGGGCGCGGCATCGGCCTCGTCCACAAGATCATGGCCTACGAGCTGCAGGACCAGGGCAAGGACACGGTCGAAGCCAACGAAGCGCTCGGTTTCAAGGCCGACCAGCGCGACTACGGCACGGGCGCCCAGATCCTGGTCGAGCTCGGGGTCCAGAAGCTCCGGCTCATGACCAACAACCCGCGCAAGTTCGTGGGCCTCGAAGGCTACGGCCTCACGATCGCCGAGCGCGTCCCGATCGAGATCCCCCCCTCCGACTCCAGCCGGAGATACCTGAGGACCAAGAAGGAAAAGCTGGGACACCTCCTGAGGCGGGTGTAAGCGTCCAGGCGCCTCGTCTTCGTCCCAAGTCCCAGTGATCGGGGATGACGAACGCTCGTCTTGCATCCCCCCAAACCCCAGGTTTGACGCCGCCGTGGCAGACCTATAAGATCAAGTTTTGCTTGGGCTTGGCCGAAGCCTGGCCGGGGGTTAGGTCCGCGTGTTCGAGGCGCTCAGCGAGAGGCTCCAGGGGGTCTTCAGGACCCTTCGAGGCCAGGGTGTCCTCAGCGAGGCCCAGGTCGACGCGGCGCTGCGCGAGATCCGCCTCGCGCTTCTCGAGGCCGACGTCCATTTCCGCGTCACGAAGGAGCTGGTCGAGCGGGTGCGCGCCCGCGCCATGGGCCAGGAGATCCTCAAGAGCCTGACGCCGGACCAGGCCGTGCTGCGCCTGGTGCGGGACGAAATGACGCTCGTCCTGGGCGGTGCGGAGCCGCAGCCGCTCGTGTGGTCGAAAAAGCTGCCGAGCGTGATCCTGATGACCGGCCTCCAGGGCTCGGGCAAGACCACCACGACGGCCAAGCTCGGCCGCTGGCTGAAGGGTCGCGGCCGGCACCCGCTGCTGGTGTCGACCGACGTCCAGCGGCCGGCGGCCCGCGAGCAGCTGCGCTCGGTCGGCGCGCAGGCGGGGGTTGCGGTACACCACCCCGGCATGGCGTCCGCGCGCGAGCTCCTCGAGAGCGCGCTCGCCGAGGCCCGGGCGGTCGGCTACGACACCGTCATCGTCGACACCGCGGGCCGGCTCCACATCGACGACGCGCTGATGGCCGAGCTCGCCGAGCTCCGCCAGGCCGCCGAGCCGGCCGAGGTGCTCTACGTCGCCGACGCGCTCACCGGCCAGGACGCGGTGCGGAGCGCGGACGAGTTCCACCGCCGCATCGGCATCACGGGAATCGTGCTCAGCAAGCTCGACGGCGACGCGCGCGGCGGCGCGGCGCTCTCGGCGGCCGCGGTCACGGGCCGGCCCGTGAAGTTCGCGGGCACGGGCGAGAAGGTCGACGCGCTCGAGCCGTTCGATCCCGCGCGCATGGTGTCGCGCCTGCTCGGGATGGGCGACGTGCTCGGCCTGATCGCCCGCGCGGAAGACACGCTGGAGCGCGACCAGACCGAGGCCTTCGCGCGCAAGCTGCGGCGCGCAGAGTTCACGCTCGAGGACTACCGCGACCAGATCCGGCAGCTCGGCAAGCTGGGGCCGCTCGAACAGGTGCTCTCGATGATCCCCGGCGCCTCGTCGCTCAAGGGCGTGGACGTGGAGCGTGGCGAGCGAGAGATGCGGCGAACGGTTGCGATGATCGACTCGATGACGCCCCGCGAGCGAGCCGACGCTTCCGTGATCAACGGCAGCCGGCGCAAGAGGATCGCGAAGGGCAGCGGCAGCTCGGTCGAGGACGTGAACCGGCTGCTGAAGCAGTTCGCGCAGACACGCAAGCTCATGAAGGGGCTGGGGTCGGGGCCCGCCGCGCAGCGCTTCGCGGCGCGCATGCCCCAGTTCCGCTGAACGGAGAAGAAGAAGGATGCTGTCCATCAGATTGCGACGTACCGGCTCCACGAAGCGGCCCTACTACCGCGTGGTGGTGGCCGATGCTCGGGCGTGGCGCGACGGGCGCTTCATCGAGGTGCTGGGCCACTACGACCCGCGCCGCAACCCCGCGCTGATCAAGATCGACGCGGATCGGGCGAAGCACTGGATCGGCAAGGGGGCCAAGGCCACTGACACCGTTCGCAGCCTGCTGAAGCGGAGTGCCGCGAGCGCCTAGCGCGCCGCGCTGCGAGCCCCTCGACCATGGAGCCCTGTCCATGAAACAGCTGGTTCTGCACCTCGCACGCGGGCTCGTGCGCGAGTCGGCCCTGGTCCGCGTCCACGAGCACGTGGAGGGCGACCGGACCGTCCTCGAGCTCGAGGTCGCTCCCGCCGACCGGGGCCGCGTGATCGGCCGCGAGGGGCGCACGGCGAGCGCGCTGCGCGTCCTGATCGAGGCGCTCGGGCGTCGGCGAGGCCAGAGCTTCGTGCTGGAGATTCTCGACTGATGCCCGCGTTTAGCGAGCTGGTGCTGGTGGGCCGGGTGGTCAAGCCGCAGGGGCGACACGGCGAGCTGGCCGTCGAGCCCTTCTCCGACCGCGAGGACCGCTTCCCGACGCTCGCGCGCGCCTTCGTTGCCGCCCCCGGGGGCGAGTCGCGCGAGGTCCGGGTCGAGCGCTGCTTCGCTCACAAGCACCGCTTCGTGCTGAAGCTCGCGGGGATCGACTCGATCGCGCAGGCTGAGACGTTGCGCGGCGCCGAGCTGCGGATTGCCGAGAGCGAGCTCGAAGCGCTGCCCGAAGGCTCGTACTACTACCACCAGCTCGCGGGGCTGCAGGTGGACGACGAGCAGGGCGCCGTGATCGGGCTGGTCGAGAGCATCATGGAGACGGGCGCCGAGACGCGCGTGCTGGTGGTGCGCGGGCCCGAGGGCGAGACGCTGCTGCCGTTCGCCGCGGCCTTCGTGAAGTCCGTCGACGTCGCCCGCGGCCGGATCGTCGCGGTACGCCCGGAGTACAGCGTTGCGGATTGACGTCGTGACGATCTTCCCGCGCATGGCGAGCGAGCCGCTCTCGGACGGCATCGTGGGACGGGCGCGCGCCGCCGGACTCGTGGAGCTCCACGTTCACGACCTGCGCGACCACACCGACGACCGCCACCGCAGCGTGGACGACGCGCCCTTCGGCGGTGGGCCGGGGATGGTGATGAGGGCCGAGCCGTTTGCACGGGCGCTCGAGGCGATCCGCGCCGAAGCCGGCCCGGCGCGCGAGGCGGTGGTGCTGCTGTCACCCCGCGGCCGGCGCTTCGAACAGCCGACCGCCCGCCGCTTCGCCCGGCTCGAGCGGCTGGTGCTGCTGTGCGGGCGCTACGAGGGCATCGACGAGCGCGTGGCGGAGTCGCTCGCCAGCGAGGAGCTGAGCCTGGGCGACTTCGTGCTGACGGGCGGCGAGACGGCGGCGCTCGCGGTGGTCGAGGCGACCGTGCGGCTGCTGCCGGGAGCTCTCGGGGACGAGGGCTCGGCCGGCAGCGACTCGTTCGAGGGCCACCTCCTGGACTGGCCGCACTACACGCGGCCCGCGGACTGGCGCGGCGTGCGCGTGCCGGAGCCGCTGCTGTCGGGCGACCACGAACGGATCCGTCGCTGGCGCCGGCTCGAGTCGCTGCGCGCGACGCGCGAGCGGCGGCCGGAGCTGCTCAAAGCGGCGCGCATCACGCCCGAGGACGAGACGCTGCTCAGGGAGCTCGAGGACGCGGACCGGGCGGGCGGGCCCGGGGCGCTTTACAAAAACCCCGCCGTCATTCACAAATAGGGACGGAATAAGGACCATGAAGGCGAAGGCGATCGAGACAGTCGAGGCGGCGGATCAGAGAAAGCTGCCGCAGCTCAACTCCGGCGACACGGTGCGCGTTCACGTGCGCGTCAAGGAAACCTCCGTCAAGGAAGAGAAGGGCAAGGCCAAGGAGACCGAGCGCGAGCGCGTGCAGGTCTTCGAGGGCATCGTGATCGGCCTGCGGGGCAGCGGCAGCCGCGCGACGATGACGGTGCGCAAGGTCTCCTTCGGCACCGGGGTGGAGCGGATCTTCCCGCTGCACGCGCGCACCATCGAGCGGATCGAGGTGGTCAAGCACGCGCGCGTGCGGCGCGCCAAGCTCTACTTCCTGCGGGAGCGCAAGGGCAAGGCCGGCCGCATGAAGGAGAAGCGGGTGGAGGCGCAGGCCCAGGAGGCGTAGGGCCCGCCCTCCGGGCGCGGCACGGCCTTCCCGCAGGCCCCCTTAGGGCGGCGAGGAACGAGAGGCGCGATGGAAGGGGCGTCGAGGCGGGGCAAGCGAAGGGCCGTGCACCGCGGAGTCGAGCTCATCTGCTCCATGCGGTTCGAGGAGGACGCTCGCGCCACGGGCCACAGCGTCGTGGCGGGCGTCGACGAGGTGGGGCGCGGGGCGCTCTGCGGCCCCGTGGTCGCCGCCGCGGTCGTACTCGGCATAGGCTTCGCTCCCGACGGGCTCGACGACTCCAAACGGCTCAGCGCGCGCCAGCGCGAGGCGCTCGACGTCCGGATCCGCGAGCAGGCGAAGGGCTTCGCGATCGGCATCGCCGACCACCTCGAGATCGACCGGGTCAACATCCTGCGCGCGACGCTCTTGGCCATGAAGCGGGCGGTGCTGGCGCTGCCGGTCGCGCCCGACCTGCTGCTGATCGACGCGCTGCGCGTGCCGGGGCTCGAGGTCGAGCAGCTGCCGATCGTCAAAGGCGACGCGCAGTCGGCCTCGATCGCCGCCGCGTCGATCGTGGCGAAGGTGACGCGCGACGCCCTGATGCGGCGGCTCGACGGCGAGCACCCCGGCTACGACCTGGCGCGCAACATGGGCTACGGCAGCGAGGAGCACCGCACCGCGCTACGGCGCCTCGGGCCTTCCCCGATCCACCGCCGGTCCTTCAACGGCACCACCCAGGCCTGGCTCTTCTCGTGAGGCAGCGCGGCTAGTGGCGAAGAAGGACAGCCCGATCAAGCTGAAGCAGGACGCCGACGCGGCAGAGAAAGCCGGCCGCTTCGACAAGGCGATCGAGCTGCTGAAGCAGATCGTCCAGGACAACCCGCGCGACTGGAACACGGTCAACCGGGTCGGCGACCTGTACGCGAAGCTGAACAAGCTCAAGGAGGCGAACGAGCAGTACGTCAAGGTCGCCCGCTACTTCGCCGACGACGGCTTCTACTTGAAGTCGATCGCGGTCTGGAAGAAAGTCCTGCGCAACGACCCCTCGCTGGTCGAGGGCCACCTCAGCCTCGGCGACCTCTACGCGCGTCAGGGACTCCAGGCGGAGGCCAAGCAGACCTTCGGCGCCGTGTTCGACGAGTACGTGAAGCGCAACCGCATGCGCGAGGCCGGCGACGTGCTGCGCCGGCTGGCCGAAGTCGATCCCGGCGACATGAAGGTGAGGATCAAGCTCGCCGAGCTCTACGCGCGGGAGGGCAACCAGGAGAAGGCGGCGGGCGAATACATCGCGATCGCCGACGCGCTGCTGAAGAAGGGGCACCTCGCCGAGGCGCTTCAGCTCATCGACAAGTCGCTGCGCTCGGGACCGCGCAGCCCGCGGCTGCTGTCGGCGGCGGCGCACGTGCACATCGTGCAGAAGGACTACCCGCGCGCGATCGAGCTGCTCGAGGAGGCGCGCCGCGCGACCCCGGCCGACCGCGAGATCTCGCTGCGGCTGGCGGAGGCGTACCTCGGCGCCCGGCGGGCTCAGGAAGCGCGGCGCACGCTCGAAGCGCTGCTGCAGCGCGACGCGAGCGACCAGGAGGCGCGCCAGCAGCTCGGCCAGGTGTACCTCTTCGAGGGACGCTACGACGAGGCGTTCGACACGCTCCTGCCGGTGATCGACAAGCTCGTGGAGCGGCGCCAGGTCGACCGCGGCGCCATGCTGCTGCAGCAGGTGGTCCAGCGCAACGCGCAGCACTTCAAGAGCCTCGCGAAGCTGGTCGAGCTGTATCGGCTGTCGAAGAACGACGGGCTGGTGGCGCAGACCTACGGGCGAATGGTCGAGGCGTACATGGCGACGGGCGGGCTCGATCAGGCGGCCTCGATCCTCGAGATGCTGGTCCAGCTCGAGCCGCACAACGAGCAGCACCGGACGAAGCTGCGCTGGCTGCGCGAGCAGAAGGGAGTGGCCGGCGGCGGGGGCGGCTTCGAGGTCGACCTCGAGGCGGCACCCAGGCCGGCTCCTGCCGCGGCCGCGCCGCCCGCGCGAGCCGCCGGCATCGAGCTCTCGGGGCCGCTCTCGACCGACGATCTGGAGTTCATTTCCGAGCATCTCGCCGAGGGTCGCGTCTTCCGAAAGTACGGCCTCGGCGACAAAGCCCACGACCAGTTCGAGGCGGTGCTGGGGCGCTTCCCCGACAACCTCGAGGCGCTCCAGGAGCTTTTGGACATCTCCAAGGAGAAGGGCGACAACGCCGCCGCCGGTCAGAAGCTGCGCGTCATGGCCGAGGTGCATCGGCTGAAGGGCGAGGCTGACAAGGCGGCCCGCGCCGACGCCGAAGCGGACGTGCTCGTGGGGCCCGCGGCCGCCCCGCCGCCCGCCGCAGCCACAGCGCAAGCGCCGCGCGCGGCGCGCGCGCCGGCCCCCGCGGCCGCCCCGCCGCGGGCGGCGGTCGCGATGGAGATGGATATCGCCGTCGAGGAACCGGCGGCGCTCGAGGAGGAGGAACTCGAGTACGTCGAGATGGGCGAGCCCGCGCCCCCCGAACCGCCCCCGGAGTTCGACGCCTCGGACCTAGCACCCCCGGGCGTCGAGATCGGCGGCCAGTTCCTCGACGAAGAGCCGGCCGCGGCGGACGCGGGTTTCGACCTGGACGAGGCGCCGCCAGCGCCAGCGCCGGTCGTCACGACCGGGCTGCGCGCACAGGCCGCGCCGGCGCCGACCGCCGCGACACACGACGTGCCCGCCGACCTGCGTCGGGCGCTCGACGAGATCGAGTCCTACGTCTCGATGGGCTTCGTCGACGACGCGCGGGGCGTGCTGGCCGAGGCCGGGGCGCGCCTCGCTGGCTATCCCGCGCTCGTGCAGCGACTGGCCGAGCTGGGCCTCGAAGTCGAAGCGTCCTCGGAGATGGACGCGCTTTTGGGCGAGTCCCCCGCCGCGGCCGAGCCCGAGGCCGCCGCCGAGGAGCCGCTTCAGCTCGGCGAGGGCTTCCTCGAGTTCACCCCGGCGACGTCGCTGCCGGCGGCACCCGCACCGCGGGCAGCCGTGGCCGGCGGCGACGGCGAGGGCTTCGACCTCGCCTCGGAGCTCGGTGGCCTCTTCGGCGCGCAGCCGGCGGTGGCCGACGAGCCGGCGGCGCAGCACAGCACCGACCTCGGCGACGCGTCGCTCGCCGACATCTTTCGCGAGTTCCAGAAGGGCGTCGACAAGCAGCTCGGCAAGGAAGACTACGAGACCCGCTACAACCTCGGGATCGCCTACAAGGAGATGGGCCTCGTCGACGAGGCGATTGCCGAGTTCCAGCTGGCGGCGAAGGACGAGGGACGCCTGCTCGAGTGCGCGAGCATGCTCGGCATCTGCTTCCTCGAGAAGGGCATGCCCAAGCTCGCCGTGAGGTGGTTCGAGAAGGGCCTCCAGGCGCCGGGCCGCAGCGAGGAGGAGTACCAGGGCCTGCGCTACGACCTCGCGAGCGCGCTCGAGCAGGCCGGCGAGAACGGCCGCGCGCTGGCGCTCTTCACCGAGCTCTACGGGCAGGACGCCTCGTTCCGGGACGTGGCCGACAAGGTGCGCCAGCTCGGCGGTTGATGCGCCTGGCCTGATCCCTTGGCCGCCCTGCTGTCGATCCTGAGTTCGTTCCTCGTCGGGGTGGTGCTGGTGTTCGCCCCGTGGACGACGTTCGGCGTGCTGCCCGAGCCGCTCTGGGACTCGAACTGGCTGCTGCAGCTGTGGCCTCCCGCGCGCGGGCTGCTGCTGAACGCGTTCACGCGCGGGGCCGTGACCGGACTGGGCCTCGTCAACCTGGTGCTGGCGGCGCGCGACTTGCGGGCGCGGCTGGCGAGCGCCGGGCCGCGCGACCGGACGTAGCGCGGCGCAGCATGATGAAGGCCCGGGCCGACGCGGCGATCGACGCGCTCTTTGCCGAGATCTTGAGAGCGGGGGAGAGCCCGGCCCGCGCGAGGGAGCTCGTCGCTCGCTGCGCCGACGAGGCCGTGCTGGCGGCCGCGCTCCAGCGGGCCGTGCCGGTGGCCTTCCTGGAGGCCGTGGCGGGCGTCTCGCCCTGGTCGGAGAGGCCACGCCTGCTGGCGCGGGTCGTGCTCAATCCCCGCGCCCCCCGCGTTCTGTCGCAGCGGCTCGTGGCTGCGCTCTATTGGCGCGACCTGGCCGAGGTCGCCGCGACGCCGCGAATCGCGGCCGCCGTTCGTTCGCGCGCCGAGTCGCAACTGCGCGACGGGCTCCCCGACATGCGGCTCGGTGATCGCGTGACACTGGCTCGGCTCGCGACGTCGCCAATGCTGCCGCTGCTGCTGGCCGACAGCGAGCCGCAGGTCACCGAGGCGGCGCTCGTCAACGCGCGCCTGCGCGAGGACGACCTGACGGCCGCGCTGCGGCGCGAGGACGTGCGGGCCGCGCTCATCGAGGCCGCTTGCGCCTCGCAGCGCTGGAGCGCGAGCTACGCCGTGCAGCTCGCGCTCGTGCTGCAGCCGCGAACCCCGCTTGCGTTGGCGCTTGCGCGCATCAGCTCGCTCGTGCCGCGCGACCTCCGTCGCGTGGCCGAGGACGCGGCGCTGCGTCCCTTGGTCCGTGCGGCGGCACGCGAGGTACTGGAGCACGCCAGCGGGGGCACAGGGGGCGCTCAGCCCCCCGATAGCTAGTCCAGAGTGTCGCTGCGATTCTCGTTCGTTCTCCATTGCGTTCGTTTCTCCTCCAATTCTCGACGGCTCAACGAGATGCACTTGACACTCCGCGAAAGAGCGCAATAGAATCCCCGGGCTGCGGCCCGTACCGGGCCGAGAAGGCGGGAGCCATGGGCTCGTTCGGCGAAAAGCTGCGGAGAGAACGCGAGCTGCGCGGCGTGAGCCTGCGCGAGATCGCGGATGGAACGAAGATCAGCGTGGGATTCCTGCGGGCCCTCGAGGAGGACCGCGTGGAGGCGCTGCCCGGGGGTCTGTTCCCGCGGGCCTTCGCGAAGCAGTACGCGATGTTCCTGGGGCTCGACGCCGAGCGGACGGTCGCGGACTTCGTGGAAGCGCACGGGGAGCTCGCTCCGGAGCGCAAGCCCGCTCCGCTTCAGGTTCGCCGCGCCGCGCCGGTAGGCCGAATCTTCCTTGGCGCGGTGGCGTTGCTGGCCGCTGCGCTGACGCTGCGCCGCGGCGGCGGCCCCGAGCCGCGACCAAAGCCCACGCCGACGCCGCTCGCCGCACCCGTGGTGCTGCCGACCGACCGGGTCTATCCGTCGCCGGCGCTGTCGCCCGACGCCGCCCGCGACAGCCTGGTGCTGACGATGACGGCCGAGGCCGACTGCTGGGTGGAGGTCCGCGCGGACGGCGCCACCGTGGTCAACCGCGTCCTGGCGCAGGGCGAGTCGCAAACCTTCGAGGCGCAGGGCGAGATCGTGCTTTCCGTCGGCAACGCCGGCGGCTTGAGCATAAGGGTCAACGATCGTCCGGCGCTGCCGCTCGGCCGCAGCGGCGAGGTTCGCAAGAACATCGTCATCACCCCGCAGAACCTGCCCGACCTCGTGGGGCGGGACGATGCGGCAGAGCCCGACGGCCGCAGCGGCTAGCTCTTAATGGCCGAGGCCCGAGCCACCAACCCGCTGGTTGCCCAGTTCAGGCGTGGCGGGGTCGCGCGCGACCTGCGGCTGATGGCGGCCCAGGGTCTCCTGCCGCTGAAGCCCGAGGACCTGCTGGAGCTCTGGACCGAGCTCGTCGCCGACACGGACGAGGGGGTGCGCACCGCGGCGGAGGAGTCGCTCAAGGCATTCCCGGCCGCGGAGCTGCAGCCGATCCTGAAGAGTCGCGATACCCCGGCGAGCGTCCTCGGCTGGGCAGCGAGTCGCCGTGCCGAGCCGGAGCTGCGCGAGGCGGCCCTCCAGAACAACTCGCTGCCCGACGAGACGATCGAGCTGCTCGCGCCGACGCTGCCGCAGGCGCTCGCCGAGCTGGTGGTGATCAACCAGACGCGCCTGCTGCGCCGCACGTCGCTGCTGGTGGCGCTCGAGAGCAACGCCGGCCTCAGCGCCGACCAGAAGCGGCGCCTGCGCGAGCTGCGCGAGACGTTTCGGATCGGCGTGGAGCCCGAGGCGGGGCCCGCTCCGAAAGCCGCGCCCGCCGGCGAGCCAGAAGCGCCGGCGGAGGCGCCGCCGCCGGAGCTCGAGCCGGAGCTCACCCTCACGGGCGACGTCTTCATGACGGAGGACGAGGCGATCGTCCGCTATCTCTCGGAGGAGGAACGCCAGCAGACCGAGAAGGTGAGCGCCGTCCAGAAGATCTACCGACTCAACACGCCGGAGAAGCTGATCACGGCGCTCAAGGGCTCGCGCGAGGAGCGCACGATCCTGATCCGCGATCCGAACCGGCTGGTGGCGAGCGCGGTGCTCGGCAGCCCGCGCATCACCGAGGCCGAGATCGAGTCGTTCTCGGCCATGAAGAACGTCTCCGACCAGGTCCTGCGCCAGATCGGCAACCACCGCGAGTGGACGAAAAGGTACACTGTGCTCAACAACCTGGTGCGCAACCCGAGGACCCCGATTGGAATCGCGCTGAGCATGGTACCGCGCCTCAATCCACGTGACATCAAAGGCGTTGCGGTGGACCGCAACGTGCCGGAGCCCGTGCGCAAGCAGGCCCAGAAGTTCGTCAAGGGCCAGGGTCAACAACAGAAGTAGCAACCCTTCGCCATGGCCGACTTCTACCAGCTCCTCGGTATCACCCCACAGGCCTCCGTGGCCGAGGTCCGCCAGGCGTACGCGCGGCTCGCGCGCGAGAAGCACCCCGACCGCTTCAGGGACGAAGCCGAGAAGCAGAAAGCGCAGCGCGTCTTCCAGGACATCACCACCGCCTTCAATACGCTCGCCAATCCGCGCAGCCGGCAGGAGTACGATGCCGCGCGCGACAAGCCCGTGCCGCGCACTCCCGAGGAGATCGCCACGGACGCCTTCGCGCGCTCGCAGCAGGCCCTCGAGGAGGGCCAGGTCGACGAGGCGGTGACCCTGCTCCAGACGGCTGTCCACCACGCCCCGAGCCAGGCGGCCTACCACGTGGCGCTCGGGCGAGCGCTCGCGCGCGTGCCTTCGGCCGCGCGCGAGGCGGTCCAGGCGCTCGAGCGGGCGACCCAGCTCGCCCCCCAGAACGCCGCGGCCTTCGCCGAGCTCGCGGCGGTGCTGGCGCGGCAGGGCATGAAGCTGCGGGCGCAGAAGGCTCTGGAAGTGGCGCTGCGGCTCGCCCCACGCGACGCCCGCATCACCCGGCTCGCGGCCGAGCTGGGCTTGGGCCAGCGGTGACCGACGTGCGCGTCACGTGCGAGGCGGTGAGCGACGTGGGCCGCAAGCGCAAGGGCAACGAGGATGCCCTGTTCCTGAACGAAGAGCAGGGGCTCTATGTCGTGGCCGACGGCATGGGCGGCCATGCCGCCGGCGAGGTCGCCTCGCGTGTGGCGGTCGAGGCGATCGCCGAGTTCGTGTCGCTCACCGGCGGCAACCAGGAGATCACCTGGCCGTTCGGTCTCGACGACTCGATCTCGTACGAGGGCAACCGCCTGAAGACGGCCGTCCGCCACGCCAATTCCCGCGTGATCGAGGCGACCCGCGAGAGCACGGAGTACGAGGGCATGGCCACCACGGTCGCCGCGGTGCTGGTGGACGGCAACCTCGCCAATCTCGCGCACGTAGGCGACAGCCGGATCTACGTCTGGAGCAGCGGCGCGATCGCGCAGCTCACCCGCGACCACTCGTGGGTCAACGAGCAGATCGAAACCGGCGCGATCTCGCCCGAGCAGGCGCGCAGCCATCCGCTGCGCAACGTGGTGACGCGCGCGCTCGGCGGCCGCGCCGACCTGGTGGTGGACATCCAGTCGCGGCACATGGCGGCGGGGGACATGCTGCTGCTCTGCTCGGACGGCCTCACCACGATGGTCGCGGACGACGATATCGCCCGCATCCTCGGCGAGGCGCAGGGTGACGTGGCGAAGGCCGCGGCCGCGCTCGTGGGCGAAGCGAACGAGCGGGGCGGCGAGGACAACATCACTGTCGTGCTGCTGAAGTTCGGAGGGTGAACGCGTGCTGCCCCAGGCTGCGGAAGCCCGACCCGGACCGCGCATCGGCCGCTACCTGGTCACCGGCCGCATTGGGCGCGGCGGGATGGGCATGGTCTACCGCGGGCTCGACGCGGCGCTCGAGCGCGAAGTCGCGGTCAAGACGCTCGTGGCCGAGGGCAGCTTCGACCCCGAGAGCCGCCGCCGCTTCGAGGTGGAGGCGAAGGCCGCGGCGCGGCTCCAGCATCCCAACATCGTCACCGTCCACGAGCTGGGCGAGGACCGCGGGATCCTGTTCATCGCGATGGAGATGCTGCCCGGCGCCGACCTCGACTCGCTGCTGAAATCGGGCGAGCGGCTGCCGCTCGCCGAGAAACTCGACATCGTCGCCCAGGTGTGCCGCGGGCTCGCGTTCGCCCACGAGCGCGGGATCGTGCACCGCGACATCAAGCCCAGCAACGTGAGGCTGCTCGACGACGGCACCGCGAAGATCATGGACTTCGGGATCGCCAAGCTCGGCTCGAGCCACCACATCACGAAGACCGGCATGATGGTCGGCACCGTGCACTACATGAGCCCGGAGCAGGTGCGCGGCAGGTCGCTCGACGGGCAGAGCGACGTGTTCTCGGCCGGCGTGATCCTGTACGAGCTCTTGGCGGGCGCGCGCCCGTTCCGCGGCGACGACGTGACCGAGATCCTGTACAAGATCGTCAACGAGGAGCCGGCGACGCCGGACCTCGCGGCGCTCGGCGATCTCGCGCCGCGGCTCCACGAGATCCTGGCCCGCGCCCTCGCGAAAGACCCGGCCGCGCGGCACCCGGGTGCCGGCGCGCTCGCCGAGGACCTGACCGCGCTGGTCGGGCTCGCGCAGAAGGCCCAGGGCCCTACGGCGGACGGCGCTGCCGAAGGCCTCGCCGCCGCCAGACGCGCGCTGCGCGACGGCCATGTCGAGGAAGCCATAGCGCGGCTGCGCGGGCTCGTGGCCGCGCACCCCGACTCGGTCGAAGCGCGGCGGGCGTTGCGCGCGGCGCTGCGGGACGAGAAGCGCCGCCAGGAGCCGTCGGGGCCGAGCGAAGGCGGTTACCCGGAGCTCGAAGCGACCTTCCAGGCGGCCCTGACGCGCCGCGCGAGCTCAGGCGACGAAGCGACCCTCGCGGGCCAGGCCGGCACGGAGCTCTATCCCACGGTCGTGGCTTCGAAGGCGGCCACGCCGGCACCGGCCGCCGTCCCGGCCAGCCGGGGCTGGCTGTGGGCCGGGGGCGCACTTCTGCTCGTTGCCGCCGCGGCTGCCGCCGTGCTCCTGCGAGGCACCCCCGAAACCACGTCGATCGCGGCGGCAGCCGGCGCCCGGGTGCCCGTGCGCTCCGAGCCGTCCGGTGCCGCAGTGCTCCTCGACGGGCGCGACACCGGCGTCGTGACGCCCGGTGAGATCGAGGTAAAGGCTCCGCTGCCCGCGCAGGTGACGCTCACGTTCCGGCGCGCCGGCCACGCCGATGTGACGCACACGCTGCGCCTGCCGCTGCCACCGGGAGAAGCGGTCACGGTCCCGCTTCAGCCATCGGCCCGCACGCCCGTGAGGACCCAGCCGGCCGGCGCCACGGTCGCGCTCGACGGCGCGCCGGTCGCGGGCGTGACGCCCGTCGAGCTGGCGCTCGATCCCGCGCGCGAGCACCGCATCGCACTCTCGCTCGCCGGCTACGCCGGGCAGGAGATCCGCGTCAAGCCGGGCGCCGTGCCCGCGGCCATCGACGTCGCGCTCGAAAGGCTCGTGCCGCCGGGCACCGTCGCGGTCGAGTCCGCCTACCCCCTCGACGTGCTCTGGCGCGGCCGCGCGCTGGCGCAGGGCGAGACCTCGCCACGCGTCCAGCTGCCCGGAGGCCGCCAGCTGCTCACGCTCCAGGCGACGAGCGTGTTCCTGAAGACCGACGTGCTGGTCGACGTGCCCCCAGGCGGAGAGCTGGCGCTCCAGGCGCCCGCGCTCGGCAAGCTGAACATGCGCGCGACCCCCGACAACTGCGAGGTGTTCGTGGACGACGTATTCGTCGACTACCCCCCGATCCTCGATCGCCCGGTGGCCGTGGGTCGGCACGACGTTTCGTTCCGCTGGCCGGACGGCGCTCGCTCGCTGCAAGCGGTCGACGTGAAGGCCGGGGCGCCCGCGTACGTCGTCGGCCGCAAGCAATGACGATGCGGCGCCCGATGCTCGCGCTGCTCTTGTCGTTGGCGGTCGCCGCTGCGTTCGCGCAGGAGACGCCCGACCAGCAGGCTCGCCGCCTGCTCGAGGACGGCCGCGGCTACCTGGCCCAGGGCAAGCAGAAGCAGGCCCTCGACAACTTCAACATCGTGGTCTCGAGCTTCCCGAGCACCGACTCCGTGGGGCAGGCGCTGCTGGAGATCGGTCGCTACCACATGGAGACGGAGGGCGACAAGGCGAAGGCGCGCGCCGCGTTCGAGCAGGTGACCCAGCAGCACGCGCGCAGCGACGCAGCGCCCGGCGCCTACTACTACCAGGGTCTGCTGACGCTCGCTCGCGCCACCACCGCGCCCGAGATCGAAGACGCGCTCGCCCAGTTCGCGCGCGTCGAGACGCTCTACCCGCGCAGCCCCTGGGTGCCCCGCTCGCTGCAGGCCTCTGCGCTGGCGCACCGCCGCGCGGGACGCTACGCGGAGGCGACCGACCTCAACCGGCGCGTCTCGCTCGAGTATCCGGCCTCCGACGCCGCGGCCGCCGCCCAGTACGAGATCGGCCGGGCGCTCGCGCTCTCGGCGCAGCCACGGCTCGCCATGGAGGAGTTCCAGCAGGTCAGGAATCGCTTCCCGCTGAGCGCCTGGGCCGAGCCCGCGCTCGAGCGCACGACGGCCCTCTACCGGCTCTTCGGGGGGGCGAAGCCCGCGTTCTCGCCGGATCCGGCCTTCTCGGTCACGGCCGGGGACGTGCTGAAGGACGTGCGGGCACTGGTCGTGGCGCCGACAGGCGCGCTATGGATCGCGTCGGAGAAGGCGAAGAGTGCCGTGCCGATCGACAGGGCCGGCAAGCTCGGCGCGGGCTTCTCCGCCGAGGACCCGCGCGCCCTCGCGCTCTCGCCGACCGGCGACGTGATCCTGGCTTCGCGAACCGCGGTGCGCTTCGGTGCCAAGGACGTCCGCAGTTTCACGACACCGCCCGAGAAACCCGGGGCCCTGCCGAAGCCGGTCGACAAGATCCTCGCCGCGGCGATCACCCCGGGCGGCGCCGTGCTCGTGTCCGACGAGGACCGCGAGGCGATCCTGCGCTACGACGGCAAGGGCGAGTACCTCGGTAACTTCCCGGGAGCGCGCGACGCCGCCAAGCGCAAGGTCACGCGCATCCTGCTCGACGGCGAGGGGGGTATCGTCACGCTCGACCGGGACGAGAAGGCAGTCCGCGTGTGGGACGAGACCGGCCGCCTGCTGCGCAGCGTGGGCCCCGTCGGGCTCAAGCGACCGGTGGACGTCGCGGTCGACGCCTTCCGCAACCTGTACGTCGCCGACGAGGAAGTGGGGGTCCACGTCTTCAACCCGCAAGGACAGCTGCTCACGACGATCGCGAGCCCGGAGCTGCGCCGCGCGCGCGCGGTGGCGCTCGACGCGAGCGGGGCCCTGCTGGTATACGACGAGCGCGCCCAACGCGTGCTGCGCTATCGTTAGGCTCCAAAGCACACCGATGATGCCGACAAAGACCGAAGCCACGGCCCGGTTCCGGACGATCGTCGCTCCCGCGGCGGCGCTCCTGCTGCTGGCGCTTCGAGCGGGCGCGCAGCAGGCGCCCGAGCTGCCCGCCGCACTGCAGCTCGAGGTGCAGGCCGCGCAGGACGCACTGGCGCGGGCGGTGGCCGAGTTCGACGGCGCGCAACAGAGCCGCTCGATCGTGGTCTTCGACGAGCTGATCGCGCGGCTCGAGGCGCTCGGACCGCGCGCGCTGACGCGTCGCGGAAAGGAGATCCTCGCCCAGGCCTACGAGTATCGCGGGCGCGCCTACTACGGCATCGGGCTGCCCGAGAAGGCCTCCGACAACTTCCGCCAGCTGGTCCAGCTCAGGCCCGACCACTCGCTCTCGAAAGAGCGCGTCTCGCCGAAGGTTGTGGAGCTGTTCGACAGCGTCAAGCGGACGCTGGTCGGCAGCATCGCCGTCTCCTCGGAGCCGGCCGGCGCGCAGGTCACGCTGGTGAGCCCGGGCGGTCTACGCACGGACCTCGGCCTCACCGATTTTTTCCCGATCGAGGTGCTCGCGGGCGAGTACGCGGTCGAGGTGACCCGGTCCGGCTACCGGACCGAGACGCGGGCGGTGAGCATTGCGGCCGAGGCCACCGAGACGCTCGCGGTGCCGCTCGTGCGCGTGTTGGCGAGCGCTTTCTTCGTGGTCGAGCCCACAGGCGTCGAGATCTGGGTCGACGGCGAGCTGCGCACGACCACCGCGGGCAGCCTTTCGCCCGAGCTCTACGAGGTGGCGCGCGCGCGTGGGCTCGATCCGGCCCGCGCTGCGGCGCGCGTCGCGATCCCCAACCTCTCGCTCGGCAGTCACGCCATCGAGCTGCGCCGCCCGTGCTACTCGGGCGTCAAGCGCACGCTGGAGACCACGGAGCCGCAGGACTACGAGGTCGATCCGATCAGGCTCGAGGACTCGCTCGGCTCGCTCAAGCTCACCTCCGACCCGCCGGGGGCGCGCATCCTGCTGAACGGCGAGGCGCGCGGGGTGACGCCGGCCGAGATCCCCGAGATCTGCTCGGGCAAGGTACGCGTCGAGGTGAAGCACGCCGCGGGCAAGTTCATCAAGGACCTGGTGCTCGAGAAGGACGAGGCGGTGAGCCTCGACTGCCCCATCCGCCCGACGCTCGCCTTCATCGGGGTGGAGGCGGCGAGCGCCGGCGGCCTGCGCCATCTTGCCGACGCCGACGCGAGGATCCAACAGAACCTGGCAGAGCTCAGATCGCTCAACTTCATCACCGCCCCGCGCGAGGCGGTCGACCGGATGCTGGAGCAGGAGAGGCTGACCCGCCAGTCGCTGGTGCCGGGCTCCGGCAGCGACCCCGACCTGGTGCGCAAGGTGACCGACCGGCTGGCCTCGGCGCTCGAGGTACAGGGCTTCCTGGTGGCGGTGCTACCCGAGGAGCGGCTCCAGCGCACGGCGCGCCTCCACCTGCTCGCGGCGGGCAATTCGAAGGCCGAAGCCGTGGACGTGACGTTCGCCGAGGCCCCCGCGTACGCGCCGCTCATCAAGCGGCTCGACGCGCTCTTCGCGAGCGAGCGTCCCTGGAGCGGCCTCGTGACCGTGGACACGCTGCTGCACGACGGGGTACCCGTGCTGCGCGTGGTGCCGGGGAGCCCCGCGGCGCAGGCGGGGCTTGCGCTCGGGGACCTGGTGCTGGCCGCGGACGGCCAGCCCGTGAAGCGGACCGCAGACCTGCTGGCTGCCGTCGCGTCGAGGAAAGCCGGCGACCGGCTGGTGTTGCAGGTGCGGGGAGCCGCCCCGGGCTCACAGCCGCGCGGCGTCGAGCTCACGCTCGGCGCGAGCGCCCGCGAGATCCCGCTGTTCGATCCGGATCTGGTCTACAACAAGGTCATGATGGACCTGCGCGCCGTGGTCGAGGGCTACCCGGGCACCGAAGCGGCGGCCTACGCCCGGCTCAACCTGGCGATCTGCGCCATGCACTTCTCGGACTACGCCGGCGCGCACGACTACCTGCAGCAGGCGAAGGCCGAGCTCCCGTTGCGGCCGGGGCTCTCGCGCGGCACGGCGCTCTACTACCTGGGCGTGGCGCTCGAAAAGCTGGGCTATCGGCCACAGGCGGTCGAGGCCTACCGGGCGGCGGCGGAGGCGAAGGACGCGACTCTGATCGACAACGATGGGCCGGCCGTCGCGGCGCTGGCTGCGCGGCGGGCAGGCCCGTGAGCGCTCCGGCGCGGCTGGTCTGGGAGCGCACGGACGGCGGCCGCGTCGAGTTCGCGCTCGACCGAGACGCCCACGAAGTCGGCCGCGACGAGGACGTGGCGATCCGAGTCGACGAGCCACTCGTGTCGCGGCGTCACGCGAGCATCCAGAAGCGCGGCGAGGGCTGGGTGGTCGTCGACCTCGGCTCGACCAACTTCACGCGCGTCAACGGCCAGCGCGTGCGCCGGGAGCGCGAGCTCGAGCACGGCGACGAGCTCAGCTTCGGGCGGGCCAGGTTCGTGTTCCTGGAGGACGCGAGCTAGCAGGCTCAGGTGCTGGACGCCGTGGGCCCCGACGAATTACTGGGGAGCCCCGCAGCTTGTCCCCGGTGCTGGGCGGACGATGGGAGTGGGTGGCTACGCCGGTTCCGGGCCCACGTCGGGGCGGGCGAGGTGGTAGCCCTGGCCGAAGTCGACGCCCATCGCGCGCAGCACCTGGTTTTCCTCTTCGTTGCTGATGCCCTCGGCGATCACCTTGGCGTCGATGCCGTGGCCGAGCGCGATGATCGCCTTCACCATTGCGCGGTTGACGGCGCTCACGTGCACGTCGCGCACGAGGCCGATGTCGATCTTCAGATAGCCCGGCCGCAGCTTGGCGATCGTGTCGAGCCCCGAGTAGCCCGCGCCCACGTCGTCGACCGCGAAGGACATGCCGAGGTCGGTGAAGTAGCCCATAGTCTCGCGGAAGATCGCGTGGTTCTCGATCACTTCCTGCTCGGTGATCTCGATCACGACTCGGGCCGGGGACACCTGCGCCTTGTCGAGGAAGTCGATCAGCGACTTGCCGCGGAACTGTGGGTCGCGCATCGTCGTGGGCTTGGTGTTCACGAAGATCTTCGCGTTCGAGGGAATCCTCGCGGAAGACAGAAGCGCGCGCTTGCGGCACAGGCGGTCGAGCTCCACCTGCAGCTTGTTGTCCTCCGCCGCGCCGAAGAGCGCCGCAGCGGACTCGAGCCCCGAGCCGCGCGGGCCGCGCGAGAGCGCCTCGAAGCCCATGATCGTGCCCTCCTGCATCCGCAGGATCGGCTGGTAGGCCGTCACCACGCGCTCGCGCAGCAGGATGTCCTGCAGCCGCTCGAGCACCAGCAGCTCCTCGGCCTGCCGCTGGTGGGCCGCCTGCGCCAACGCCTCCTCGAGGGCGCGCTCGATCACGCGCTCGGTGTGCAGCAGCGGGTTGTGCACCGCGAGGCCGTGGCCGACGTCGAGGCGGGGCGGTGTCTTGATGTACGGGAACGCGGCGCGCGCCACGTTCGGGGCGAGCGACATCACCACCCGGCCGCGCGCCGTGCGCAGGTCGGCGATGGAAAGCGGCACGCTGCGCCGCCGCTTGCGGTCGAGCAGGAACATGAAGCGCAGGCCGCGCGGGCGGTCGAGGCACAGCACGTCGCCCTGGCGGTAGTCCTTGCCGCGCGACTCCTCCAGGATCTTGAAGACGCGCTGCCGCACTTCCTCGTAGGCAGGCGTCCCGTACTGGTCTTCGATGGTTCCGAGCGGAGCGGCGTCGAGCACCAGCAGCCCGAGGCTGCCGCGGTCCGTGAGCTCGCGCTCGAGGTCCGGGAGCCGCTCGTGGTAGGGGGCGATGGGCTCGGGCATGGGCCTCGGATCGCGCGCATGATAGCGCGGACGCGCCGGCGCGGCCAAACCAGGTGGATGCGGCGAGCCTGCTAGAATAACGGACTTTACCAAAGGGGAACTGCTCTGCCGATCCTGGGACGAATCCTGCGTGACCGCGGCGTGATCACCGACCGCCAGCTGCAGGAGGCGATCCAGCACCAGGTGCTCTACGGCGGCCGGCTCGGCACGAGCCTCCACGAGCTGGGCTTCATCACGGAGGAGCGGCTGACCGACGCGCTGGCGCGGGCACACGGTGTCCCAGCCATCGACCTGCGCGCGCTTGCGCCCGAGGCGACGAAGCTCGTGCCCAAGAAGCTCGCCCAGCGCTTCAAGGTCTTTCCCTGCCGGCTGCGCGGCCAGACGCTGTTCCTCGGGATGGTCGACCCGGGCGACCACGCCGCGGTCGCCCACATCGGCTACTCGCTCGGCTACATCGTGCGCCCGCTGGTGGTGCCCGAGTTCCGGATGGTGCAGCTGCTCCACGACCAGTACGACGTCGACGAACGCTGGCGCTTCAACGACACGCGCGCGAGCGCGGCGGCGGTGCCCGAGGTTCGCGACCCGGCCGCGGCCGCGGCCCGCATCGACGCGGCCACGACGCGTGACGAGGTGGTGGCGGCGGTGCTCGCGCTCGGCCACTGTTCCTTCCGGCGCGTGGTGTTCTTCATCGTACGCGAGCCGTGGATGATCGGATGGGACGGCATCGGCGAGGGGATGGACCGGGCGCGCGCCGCGGCGCTGCGGGTTCCGCTCGACCTGCCCTCGGTGTTCCAGGGAGTGACGCGGAACCGCACCATGTTCGTCGGTCGCCCCGGGCCCGAGGAGACCAACCGCAACTTTCTGGAAGCGATTGGCAAGAAGCCTGGCACGACCGCCGCCGTGTTCCCGGTGGCGCTCAAGGGCCGCGTCGTCAACCTGATGTGGGGCGACAGCGGCTCGACCGGGGCCGCGCGCGGCGACCTTGGCCAGTTGCTCGCCCACATGCAGAAGATCCCGCGCGCGTACCTGCGCATCATCCGGGCGCGCATTGCCGAGGCCAGGCGCGGCGACGAGCCGGCGAACACGGAAAAACAGGAGCACACGAGGAACCCATGATCGAAAGGCACAAGGAAATCAAGCGTCGTCGTCAGCGCAAGGACAAGGCGCGCAAGGCCCGCAAGCGCGCGGCGATCGCCGCCGCGAAGAAGGGCGCGAAGAAGTCGTAGCACTCTTGGCCGGGCCGAGCCCGGCCCGGCCGCGGAGCCGAGCCGTGCCCGCGAAGGACCCCGAGCTCGAAACGCCGCTCCCCGCCGTTGCGCGGGCCGAGGCACGCCCCGGGCTGCTGGCGGCGTTCTCCTATCGCTCCTTCCGCTTGCTGTGGGCCGGGGCCTTCCTGTCGAGCGTCGGGACGTGGATCCAGGACGTGGCGCTGTCGTGGCTGATCCATGCTCGGATGGGGGACCCCTTCTACCTCGGGCTGCGCAGCTTCGCGCAAGAGCTGCCGCTGATCGCCTTCATGCTGCTCGGCGGCGCGGCGGCGGACCGCATCGACCGCCGGCTGATCCTGCTGTCGTCGCAGATCCTGCAGATGGCGATGGCGGTGCTGCTGGGCGTGCTGTACCTGACGGACCGGCTCGGCATCGTGGCGATCGTGGCGATCGCGTTCGCGACCGGTCTCATGCAGTCGCAGTCGGCACCCACCTACCAGGCGGTGATCACGAGCCTGGTGCCGCGCGAGCGGATCGCCAACGCCGTCGCGCTCAACTCGTTCCAGTTCAACCTGTCTCGCGCGATCGGCCCCGTGCTGGCCGGTCTGCTGCTCGCTCACGCGGGTGCCGGCTGGTGCTTCGCCGCCAACGCCCTCTCCTTCGTCGCGGTGATCCTCGCGCTGTGGACGATCGAGCTTCCGCCGCCCATCGTGCGCCCGCACGAGAGCCTGTCCGAGAGCCTGCGCGCGGGCCTTCGCCACGTCGCGCGCGCGCCCCGACTGCGCGGCGCCACGCTGCTCGCGGGCGCCGCGAGCTTCCTCGCGTTCCCGCTGATCACGTACCTGCCCGTGATCGCGGGCGACGTGCTGCAGACGGGCGCCTCGGGCTACAGCCTGTTGCTGACCAGCGTCGGCATCGGCGCGATCGCCGGCGCCCTGACGACCGCGCGACGCGGTCACGCGCCGGGGCGAGGCCGCTTGATGCTGCGCGCCTTCTGCGTCTTCGGCATCCTGGCGGTGGGCGCCGCGCTCTCGCGCTGGCAATGGCTCTCGATGCTGCTGCTGGTCGGCACCGGCTTCATGCTCACCACGGCCTTCTCCACGCTCAACTCGCTCGTCCAGGAGGCCGCTCCCGATGACCTGCGCGGGCGGGTGCTCTCGATCTTCGGCCTGGCGTTCCGCGGCGGCGGGCCGCTGGGCAGCCTGCTGGCGGGCTTTCTCGTACGCAGCGCAGGGGCGCCGCTCGTGATGGCCGCATACGCGGCGACCCTCGCCGGCATCGCATTCGTGCTGCTGCTTCGAAAGGACGCCTCTCATCTGGGGGGTGCTGCGTCGCACCCCCCAGGCGCCCCGCTCGCCGCGCCGGAGTGAATGGACACAGCCTTCGGCCTCCCCGCCGGATGAAGCGGCAGTGGCGATCGTCTCCGCGGCGGACCGGGATCCCATGACGGGTCCACAAGCGATGTCGGCGACCCGCCATGGGAGCCCTCCGGCTCCGCCGCTACCCGTCGCTCGCGGCCGTGGTCAGGCTCCCGCTCGCCTCACCGGAGTGAATCCGTTGCTTGTAGGCTGGTGGCGGAATAAGCTGCCGCCGTGACGCCACAGGTCCCGCGCCGGCAGCCCGCAATCCCGTCGCGTACGGCGGGCGGCCGCCGCGTGACGACGCACAAGGCCGGAAGCTACCTCGGCTGCCCGTCATGCGGGCGCTTCCTCAAGATCGAATGGGCGGTGCGGAGCGTCGTGTGCTCCTGCGGGGCGCGCGTGCCGGTTTCGCCGTCCGGCGGGACAGGCAGCTGAAGGCCGAACCGCGCTTCGGATTGGACGGCGCGGTCGTTCCCGGCCTGCTGCTGCTGGTTGCGCGCGACCTCACCCTCTACGACCCGACGCGAGTCCTCGCCTGGCGCCTCGCGCACGACCCGGGGCTGCAGGCCAAGGCCGCATGGCTGGCGCCGATCCTGCCCCAGCCCAGCGGGGCGCTCGACCGCGACCCGATCGCGCTGCTGCTCGCGGCGCTCGCCACGCTGCTCGCGCTCGCGTACGCCGGACTGGCGGCGGCGGGGGCGCGGGCCGCGACTCGCGCCAGCATCATCGCAGTCGCGGCGTTCCTGCTGGTGGTGGCGCCGAGCGCGGCCTTCGTCGCGATGGGCGTCGCGACCGAGCGGCCTTATGGGCAGGACGGCGGGGTCGTGCAGCTTCCGCTCGCGATCGACCTGATCCTCGCGGGCGAAAGCCCGTACGGCGCCGACTACTCGGGCACGATCCTCGCGCGACAGGCGCGGGTCTCGAGCTTCTGGGACGAGCTCGGCGGCAATCCGATCCTGCGCCACCACGCGTACCTGCCGGGCACGCACCTGGTGATGCTGCCGCTGCAGCTCGCCTCGAAAGCCGCGTTCGGCTTTTTCGACCCGCGTACGGTGACGCTCCTCTTCTATGCCCTGGTCGTGTTCCTGGCGGCCCGGCTTCCGGTCGCGGCAGAGGCGCGCCTGACGGCCGCGGCGATCGCGGCGCTCAACCCGCTCGTCTACTGGCACCAGATCTTCGGAGCCAACGACCTCGTGTTCGTGGCCATGCTGCTCGGCGCGGTGGTCGCCCTGCGCGGCGGCCACCCGGTCGCGTCCGGGGCCCTGCTGGGGCTCGCGTGCGCCACGAAGCAGCTCGCCTGGCCGTTCGCGCCGTTCCTACTGGTGGCGTTCTCCGGGGCGCGCTCGTTCCACGATTTTCGTAAGCGATCCACCTGGCGCCGCCTCCTCGCACCGGCGGCCGCCGCGGCAGGGGTGTTCCTGCTGGTCGTCGTGCCCTTGGCGGCGCTCGATGCGCGGGCGTTCTGGGGCGACATCGTGGCCTACAACGTGGGGCTCCCGGGCGCCGACAACTACCCGATCGGCGGCACACCGGGGATCGGCGCCGCCAACGTCCTGATCTACTCCGGTCGCGTCCTCGACCTGCGCGAGTACTTTCCCTTCTCTGTGTTCTACGTGCTGCTCGTGCCGCTCGGACTGCTGCTGCTGCGGGCCCAGATGCGCGACGGACAGCCTGAGTGGGCGCTAGCCACGGGCAGCGCCGCGCTCCTGGCCTCGCTCTACTTCTCGCGCGTCGTCCATCCCAACTACCTGATCCCGGCGGCGGTGTGCCTGCCGCTCGCCGTACTCGCGCGCCGGCGCGGGGCCGACATCGCGCTCGTACCGCTGCTGCTGCTGGCGTTCGCCGTCGAGGTGGCCGAGAACGCGCTCTTCCGGAGCGCGTGGGAGCAGACCCTAGGCGCGGGCCTGGCCGAGCGAGCCTCGGGCCTCGTGGCGGCGCTCGCGCCACGCGCGCATCCGGGCCTGACGAAAGACCCGCTCGGCCTGATCGTGAGCGCCACGGCGGCGGGCCTGGGCCTTGCCTACCTGCTGCTCGCCAGCACGGGTGTCAGTCGCCGCATCCGCGTCGCGATTCCCGTGCTGGCGGCGCTGCTCGTCGTCCTGATTCCCGTTCTCTTTCTCGCGAGCCTCGGGATCCGCACGGGCGTCGTCCGGGCCCAGGGGCCGGTTGTGGTCCAGGCGGCCGCCGACGCGGCGCGGCTGCTGCAGGGGCGGAGCCCCTATTCGCCTCCAACCGACAGCGTGCCCCGCGGCCGTGAGCTCGTGTCTACGAGCTTCCGGCTCGATCCGCCGGCCGAGCACCTCCCCGATGCACCGCTCTTGCCGCCAGGGCCAGCCGTGCTCGCGGCGGTCACACGGCCGCTGGGCGGGCGGGACCTCCGCCTCGTGTGCGTGCTCGCCCTTGGGCTGCTCGCCGCCGTCCTCGCCGCACGCTTCGAGGGCCGGCGGCGGCGCGCGCTGGTGGGCCTGGCATTGGTTCTGGCGCCGCTCGCGCTCGGGACGGTTCAGGGCGCGCCTTTCGCCCTGAGCCTTCTGGCGCTCGTCTCCGCCTGGGCCGCACGCGACAGGTGCGCCCCACGGGCGGCGGGGCTGCTGGCCGGAGCGGCGGTGGCCCTCGACCACCGGGCGCTCCTGGCCGCGCCGTTCGTGGCGCTTGCGGACGGACGGCGCCCGAGGCTCGCGCGCACCCTCGCCGCCGCCGCGACTGGCTACGGTGTGGTGGTGGTGCCTGTCGCGCTCTTCGACCTCACGGCGTTCCTCGAGCGCGCGGCTCAGCCCTCACCGCCCGGCCCTGGCCTGGGCCTCGTCAACCTGCTGGCCTATCGCGGCGCCGAGAGCGCCGCCGCTGTGCTCGCCCCTTTCCTGGTGCTCGCCGCGTTCGGAGCGCTCGCCTGGCTGATGACCCGGTCGTGGGCGACGCTGGCGCGAGCCGCGATCGCCAGCCTGGTGGGTATCGTCCTGGCGCCCTCACTCTCGGCCGAGGCCGTGGCGGCGCCCATCCTGCTTCTGGCCCTGGCGGCGATGGCGCCCCCCGAAGCGGGGCCGCCGGCGAGCGACTGACCGCTTTGCGCGAAGGAAGAAGCCGCTAAGCCCGAGCCCGAGCCTGTGAGGGAGCCCGATACTGGTGCCGGAGGCGGGATTCGAACCCGCACGGATTTCTCCACACGCCCCTCAAACGTGCGTGTCTGCCAGTTCCACCACTCCGGCACGGGGGGGACCGATGAAACCCATCGTATTTCGTGACCTGCAACACTGTCAACGCGCGGCTCAGGCCCTAGACTCGGCCTTGGGGGGCGTGCTGTGGCGAGGCTTGGTGTCGTGTCGGTCGTGGTGGCCGCGGTTCTCGGGGCTTCTGGTTCGAGCGCTGCGCAGGGGGTCTCGATCGACCATCGGCCGGTCGCCTGCATCGTGGCCGGGAAGTACCCGCGCCTCAACGCCTGCTTCGCGCCCAGCTCGGCGCTCGCCCGCGCCCGCGTTTACTTCCGGAAGGCCGACGCTCCCGCGGACTGGTTCTACGTGGAGATGAAGTCGGACGCCCCTTGCTTCCAGGGCGTGCTGCCCCGGCCCAAGCAGGAGCTGGTGGGACAGCAGGTGCTGTACTACCTCGACGCCGTCGACCGCAGCTTCACGCCGAGCCGCACCCAGGAAGCGGCGGTCGAGGTCGTCGCGAGCGAGTCCGACTGCAAGCCCGGACTGCCGGTGGCTCCCTGGCTGTCGAAGGCGAGCGTCGCCGTGTTCCCGGGCGTGCCGACGGGCTTCGCGGGCGCCGGGCTCGGCGCAGCGGCCACGACGGCGGTCGTCGGAGGCGGGGCGGCGGTGGTGGGAGGTGGCGTTGCCGTCGCGGCTTCCGGCAGCGGATCGAGCGCTCCAGCGGCCGGCGCCGCGTCCTCGGCCCCGACCAGCACCATCCCCACCACCACCACGACGACCACCACCACGCTGGTCGCGAGCACGCCTTTCCTGCCGTCGCTCAAGGTCTACCGCGGTGCGAACCTGCAGAGCGACACGGTCAGCGGGCCCGACCCGCTCGCCCTCGTCTTCGACATGTGTGAGACGAGCGGCCCGTTCCCCATGCGCTACAACGTCGAGGTGGACGGCGTGCTGCTCACGGTGGGGTGTCGTTCGACCATCACCTTCGGCGCCACGAAGGCCACGGCGGGCTTCGTGTCCGGCGCGACGCAGGTGAGCCTGCCCGGGAACAAGATCTACCAGGTCCGCATGAACATCCGTTCGGAGGCCCCCAACAACGATCCAAAGGCGAGCCGGGTCGTGACGGTCGACGTCACTCCGGCCGTGACGGGCTGCGGCGCCGACACGCAGGGTCCGGTCGTGACCCTGACCAAGCCGAACGCGGGCGCCGCCTTTCCGATACCGAACGCCTACCCGGTGCGGCTCGAGGCCACGGCCGACGACAGCACGACCGGCAACAACGGCATCGCTTTCGTCGAGTACAAGGTCAACTACCCCGGCCCGGACCAGCAGATCCTGGGGCCGGTTACGACCGGCGCCCCGTGGCCCTTCGACTGGTCGCTGTCGGCGGTCACGGCCTGGATCGGCCTTCCGTGCAACAAGACCGCCAGCTTCCAGGCCTACGCACAGGACAACTGCGGCAACGCCAGCTACTCGGCCACGCTGGCGGTGGACGTGCGCCGCGTGGGCGGGGGCTGCTTCGCCGCGATGAACGTGGCAGCCGCTCGAGCCTCGGCTTCGCTCGTGAGCGAGCTGGAAGTGCCCGGCGGGACCGGCCAGGTCGTCTTGAACGGCGAGGCCAGCTTCCCGCGCGCCGGCCGCAATCCGCTCGCGGCGCGTTTCGCTCCCGGCGAGAACCGCGTCGAGGCGACGCTCGTGGACGGCCGAGGCGAGGGAGCCTGGCGCTTCGAGCTCTCCTCGCTGCCCGGGTTCCGACCCGAGAGCCTGCGCGTGGTGGCGGGCGAGGTCGTGCAGGTCGGGGGCGGCATCGTCGGCTTCCGCATGCGTGGCCGGGCCGGCGAGCGCGTCGTCTTCTCGTTCGAGATCGAGCGCTAGCGTCCGCTCGGGGGTGGACGCCCGATTGACCCGTGCGCGGCGGGCGGCATACGCTCGTCGCGCTTCCCATGATCGAGCGGCTGCGCCGGACCTTCAATCGAACCTGGAGCCCCTCGCACTACGAGTCCTACAAGGCGCGGCTCGTCGAGGCGGTGGGCGCCCCGATTCCCTTCCGCGTGTGCGAGACGCCGGTATTCCTGCCCGGCGAGCTGCGTGACGCGATGCTCCGAGGCGCGCTCGAGATCTTCGAGCTGCTGCTCCGGCCCGCAGCACTCGAGCGCTCGAAGGCCGCCGTGCCGAGGGCCTTCGACGTCCCCGGCTGCGACGCGCACCCGCTGTTCGCGGTGGCCGACTTCGCGATTGCCCTCGAAGCGGGACGCCCCGTGCCCCGCTTGATCGAGCTGCAGGGGTTTCCCTCGCTCTACGCTTTCCAGCTGATTCAGGCGCGGCTATGCCAGGAGCTGCTGCCGTGCGAGCCGCTCGACTTCCTGCCGAACCCGCTCGACGAGGCCGGCTACCTGGAGCTGGTCGGAGGGGCGATCAAGGGTGGGCTCCCCGCCGAGAACGTTGTGCTGCTGGACCTCGACCCGCCCCGCCAGGGAACCTACCCGGACTTCGCCGCCACCGAGAAGCTCTTCGGGGTCCGCGCGGTTTGCCCGCTCGACGTCACCAGGCGCGGCCGAGAGCTGTGGTACGAGCGCGACGGGCGTGCCACGCGCATCCTGCGCATCTACAACCGCATGATCGTGGACGAGCTGGTCGCGAAGAACGTCGAGCTTCCGTTCCGCCTCACCGATGAGCTCGACGTGCAGTGGGCGGGGCACCCCAACTGGTTCTTCCGCTGGAGCAAGCATGCACTGCCGGGCCTGCAGCATCCGCTCGTGCCCGAATCGCGCCTGCTGTCGGAGCTCGACCGCGTTCCGGGCGACCTCGAGCGCTGGGTGCTGAAGCCGCTCTTCTCCTTCTCGGGATCGGGCGTCAACGTCGACCCGACGCCCGCTGACATCGAAGCGGTTCCCGAGGCCGAGCGCGGGGACACGCTCTTGATGCGGAAGGTGGACTACGCGCCGGTCATCGAGTCTCCAGACGGCGCGCGCTCGCGCGTCGAGGTGCGCCTGATGTTCATCTGGCGCGACGGGCGCCCGCTGCCGGTGATGACGCTCGCGCGGCTCTCGCAGGGAAAGATGATGGGCGTCAAGTTCAACCGCGACAGGACCTGGGTCGGCTCGACGAGCTGCCTCTGGCCGCGAGCCACGTAGCGGCCGCCTCGGGGGCCGAAACGGCGTCACGAGCGTCCCGGGCTCGCGAGGTTGATCCGCTCTTCTACGATGTAGTGGGGACGGGCGCGCGCTTCGTCGAGCACCGCGCCCAGGTACTCCCCGAGGATGCCCATGAAGAAGAGCTGGACGCCACCCAGCAGGAAGATCGCCGCCAGCAGCAGTCTGCGCTCGCTCGGCGCTTCCCCGCGCAGCAGGGCCAGGAGCGTCGCGGCACCGGCGAGCGCCCCGAGCGCCAGCAGCAGGAAGCCCACCAAGAAGGCCGCGCGCAGCGGCGTCCGGCTGAACGAGACGATCCCGTCGAGACCGAAGCGCAGCATGCGGCCGAGCGGGTACTTCGTCTCGCCCCCGCGGCGCGCCCCCGGCCGGAAACGCACGGCACTCGAGCGGAAGCCGACCCAGTTGACGAGCCCGCGCAAGAACAGCGTGCGCTCGCGCAGCTGCCGCTGGAACACCTCCACGACCGGGCGTGACAGCAGGCGGAAGTCCGCGGCGCCCTGGTAGATGGGGGTCTCGGAGAGCGCGTTCAGCGCGCGGTAGAAGGCCCGCGCGCTCGCTCGTTTCAGGAGCGGGATATGGACGTCGGCCTCGCGAACGGCGTAGACGACGTCGAAGCCCTGCACGTGGCGGGCGACGAGCTCGGGGATCACCGACGGCGGGTGCTGCAGGTCGCTGTCGAGCATCACGACGGCGTCGGCATCGCTGTGGTCGAGGCCCGCCAGGAGCGCCGCCTGCTGGCCGAAGCGGCTGGACAGCGCCAGCACCGAGACGCCCGGCTCGCCAGCCGCGAGGGCCCGCAGCAGCTCCAGGCTACGGTCGCTGCCCCGGTCGACCACGTACAGCACCGTGCTGGTCCAGCCGTCGAGCGTGCCGAGCGCGCGGCGCAGCTCCGCGTGGAACGCGAGAACCACGCGCTCCTCGTTGTACACGGGCGAAACGACGGTCAGCTTGCGCATGTTCGCGGGCCGGCCGAAAGCCTAGCACGTGCCCGCAGCGACCAGGACCGTGGGGCCGGGGGCGGGGAGGTGCACGGTCGCTCACCGACCGAAGAGCAGCGGGAGACGAACGGCACGACCCCGAAGCGACCGGCCCAGAGCTCCGGGTTGGGTCCGGACGCCCGAGACGAGGACCCAACCCGGGAGGGTATGATGACCGCCCGCAGGAGGGACGATGAGCGAGCGTCGCAGCCGCGCCATCACCGGAGGCGACCGCCGGGCGCCCAACCGCTCGATGCTGCGAGCGGTGGGCTTTGCGGATCCCGACTTCGAGAAGCCGATCATCGGCGTGGCGAACGCGCACAGCAACCTGACGCCGTGCAACGCCGGGATCGGCGCGCTCTCGGAGCGCGCGATGGAGGCGCTGCGCGTGGCCGGAGCGATGCCCCAGGTGTTCGGCACGATCACCGTCAGCGACGGGATCTCGATGGGCACCGAGGGCATGAAGTACTCGCTCGTCTCGCGCGAGGTGATCGCGGACTCGATCGAGACGGTGGTGGGCGCGCAGTCGATGGACGGCGTGCTCGCGATCGGCGGCTGCGACAAGAACATGCCAGGCGCGCTGATCGCCTTCGCGCGCCTCGACGTCCCGGCGATCTTCGTCTACGCGGGCACGATCAAGCCCGGCTGCCACGCCGGGCGCGATCTGACGATCGTCAGCGTCTTCGAGGCGCTCGGGCAGTTCCAGGCCGGCAAGCTGGAGCGCAGCGAGCTCGACGCGATCGAGCGCGCCGCGGTTCCGGGCGCCGGGGCCTGCGGTGGGATGTTCACCGCCAACACCATGTCCTCGGCGATCGAGGCCTTGGGCATGAGCCTGCCGCGGTCTTCCACCATGGCGGCCGAGGACGCCGAGAAGGCCGAGAGCGCGGCCGAGTCGGCGCGGGTACTGGCGGCAGCGGTGGAGAGCGGGCTCTCGGCACGGCGGATCCTGACGCGGAAGGCGTTCGAGAACGCCATCGCGGTGGTGATGGCCGTCGGCGGATCGACCAATGCCGTGCTGCACCTGTTGGCGATCGCACACGCTGCCGAGGTGCCTCTCACGATCGACGACTTCGAGGCGATCGGCGGGCGGGTGCCGGTGCTGTGCGACCTCAAGCCTTCCGGCCGCTACGTGACGACGGAATTCCACCAAGCCGGCGGTGTGCCGCAGCTGATGCGGATGCTCCTCGACCACGGGTTGCTCCACGGCGAAGCGCTCACCATCACGGGGCGGACGCTGGCCGAAGCGCTCCTCGGAGTTCCGGCGGAGCCTCCCGCGAGGCAGGACGTGATCCGACCCTGGTCGACGCCGGTCTACGCTCGCGGCCACCTGGCCATCCTCCGGGGCAACCTCGCCTCGGAAGGCGCCGTCGCCAAGATCGCGGGGGTGAAGCACCCGGTGATCACGGGCCCGGCGCGCGTGTTCGACCGCGAGGAAGGCTGCACGGAGGCGATCTTCGCGGGGATCATCAAGCCGGGGGACGTGGTGGTCATTCGCTACGAGGGCCCGAAGGGCGGGCCCGGCATGCGCGAAATGCTCTCGCCGACCTCGGCCATCATCGGCATGGGTCTCGGCGCCTCGGTGGGGCTGATCACGGACGGCCGCTTCTCCGGGGCCACGCACGGTCTGGTCGTGGGCCACGTGGCGCCCGAGGCCGCGGTGGGCGGCACGATCGCTCTCATACGCGAGGGCGACTCCGTCACGATCGACGCCGAGCGGCGCCTGCTGCAGCTCGAGCTGGACGACGCCGAGCTCGCGCGCCGGCGCGCCGCGTGGACCGCACCCGCGCCGCGCTACTCGAGCGGCGTCCTCGCCAAGTACGCGCGCCTCGTCGGCAGCGCCGCGCGCGGCGCGGTCACCGACTGACAGGAGCGGGTGGAGTCGCCGGAGAGAGCGACTGAGGAGCGGCACCTGCGTCGGCTTCGCCGCGACGATGAGTGAGCGCCGCAGGCGCGAACGGGGAGCGAACGAGGCGAGCTCCACCCGCGCCGCAGCAATCTCGAGCTGGGGGGCGGCAAGTCGAGCACCCCGCTTGACAGCCCGGGTCGCAAGGGGCAGTATCGCTTCCTCATTCATGACGACATCGACCGCAGCCCGCGCCTTCGTGCCCTCCCGGGTCGCGGTACGACTGTCGCTGCTGGTCCTGCTGCTGGGCATTCCGCCCGGGGGGCTCGTGATCTAGGCCGATAGCAAGCCGAGGCCAGACGAGAACCCCCGAGGGAAACCCCGGGGGTTTTGCTTTATGGCCCACACGCCGGAGGAACGCGTGCAACGAACGGGAGCGCAGATCGTCTGGGAATGCCTGGTGAAAGAAGGCGTCACCACCGTGTTCGGATACCCCGGTGGGGCGATCCTGCCGACCTACGACGCCATGCTCGACTACCCGGTCCACCACGTGCTGGTGCGGCACGAGCAGGGCGCCGCCCACATGGCCGACGGCTACGCGCGCGCGAGCGGCGGTGTGGGGGTCGCGATCGCGACCTCGGGACCGGGGGCGACCAACCTCACGACCGGCATCGCCACCGCGATGCTCGACTCGTCGCCCACGGTGTTCATCACCGGGCAGGTCTCCTCGAAGGTGCTCGGGAGCGACGCCTTCCAGGAGACCGACGTCACGGGCATCACGCTGCCGATCACCAAGCACAACTCGCTGGTGACCGACGTGCGCCAGCTAGCCCGCACCATGCGCGAGGCGTTCGTGATCGCGCGCTCGGGCCGGCCCGGGCCGGTGCTGGTCGACATCACCAAGGACGCGCAGCAGGCGAAAACGGACTTCCACTACCCCGAGGCCGTCCACTTGCCGGGGCTGCACGAGCCGGAGCCGCCCGACGCCGAGGGCCTCGCGCGCGCGGCCGAGCTCGTCGCCAAGGCCGAGCGGCCGCTGATCCTGGCGGGCGCCGGCGTGATCCGCTCGGGCGCCTCGCAGGCGCTCCTGGCGTTCGCCGAGAAGGCGGACGTGCCGGTAGCGCTCACCCTCCTCGGCATCGGCGGCTTCCCGCAGAGCCACCCGCTCTGCCTCGGCATGATGGGCATGCACGGCGAGGCCTTCGTCAACAGCGCGATCCAGCGCGCCGACCTGCTGCTCGCCTTCGGCATGCGCTTCGACGACCGCGTCACCGGCAACCTCAAGACCTACGCGCCGCACGCGAAGAAGATCCACGTCGAGATCGACCCCTCGGAGGTGAACAAGAACGTCAAGGTCGACGTGGCGCTCATCGCCGACCTGCTGGCGGCGCTGCGGTCGCTCACGCCGATCGTTCCGGCGAAGCGCCACGAGGGCTGGCGGCGCGAGATTCAGGCCGGGCGCGAGGAGACGCGCTCGCGCGACATCGTGCACAAGGAATCGAACGGCCAGCTGCTCGCCCCGCACGTGATGCACGACCTGTGGCGGACGACGGGCGGCGACGCCGTGATCGTCACCGACGTCGGCCAGCACCAGATGTGGGAGGCCCAGTACTACAAGCACGACGCGCCGCGCACGCTGATCACCTCGGGTGGACTGGGCACCATGGGCTTCGCGCTGCCCGCGGCGATCGGCGCCAAGATGGCGCGGCCCGATGCGGAGGTCTGGGTGGTGGCCGGCGACGGCGGCTTCCAGATGACGCAGTGCGAGCTCGCGACGCTCCAGCAGGAAGAGCTCGACGTCAAGATCGCGGTGATCAACAACGGCTTCCTCGGCATGGTGCGGCAGTGGCAGGAGTTCTTCCACGACAAGCGCTATGCCGCGACGCCGATGCTCTCGCCCGACTTCGTGAAGCTGGCGGCGGCCTACGACATCCCGGCGCACCGCGTGAACAGCCGCAAGGACGTCGCCCCGACGGTGCAGAAGGCTCGCGAGACCAAGGGGCCGGTGCTCGTCGAGTTCCAGGTCCTGAAGGAAGAAGCGGTCTACCCGATGGTCCCGGCCGGGAGCGACCTCGACAACATGATCCGCCGGCCGGCCGAGGAGAACGCGGAGGTGCGCTCGTGAAGCACACGCTGGTCGCCAAAGTGCAGGACCAGCCCGGTGTCCTGAACCGGGTGGCGAGCCTCTTCCGCAGGCGCGCCTTCAACATCGACAGCCTGACCGTGGGCCACAGCGAGGACAAGGAGTTCTCGCGCATGACGATCGTGGTCGACACCGCGCGCGTGCCGGCCCCGATCGTGGCCGCCAACCTGCGCAAGCTGATCCCGGTGGCCGAGGTGGTGGACGTGACGCACCTGCCCACGGTCGACCGCGACCTGGCTCTCATCCGCGTGCGCTCGAAGCCGGCCGAGCGCGCCGAGCTCGCGAGCCTGGTCGACATCTTCCGGGCGCGCATCGTGGACGTGGCGGCGGAGTCGGTGATCGTCGAGGTCACCGGCGACGAGCAAAAGGTCGACGGCCTCGTGGAGCTGCTGCGCCCGCGTGGCATTCTCGAGATGACCCGTACCGGCAAGGTGGCGATGATCCGTGGCAGCCTCGCCGAGGGTGGTGAAGACGCACCCGCGGCGGCGCCTGCGGCCTAGAGGGAGAACGAACATGGCGAAAATCTACTACGACGGCGACGCGGACCTCGGGCTGCTGTCGGGCCGCACGGTGGCGGTGATCGGCTACGGCAGCCAGGGCCACGCCCACGCGCTGAACCTGAAGGACAACGGTGTGAGCGTCGTGGTGGGCCTCCCGGCGGGCAGCCGCTCGCGGGCGAAGGCGCAGGCCGACGGGCTCACCGCGAAGACCCCGGCCGAAGCCGCCAGGGCGGCCGACGTCGTGATGATCCTGACCCCGGACACCGGCCAGGCGAAGCTGTTCCGCGACGAGATCGCTCCAGGCCTCGAGCCCGGCAACACGCTCATGTTCGCGCACGGCTTCAACATCCGCTTCGGCACGATCACGGCGCCCCCGGGCGTCGACGTTTCGATGGTGGCGCCCAAGGCCCCCGGTCATCGGTTGCGGGAGGTGTTCAAGGAAGGCCAGGGCACGCCGGGGCTCGTCGCGGTGCACCAGGACGCGAGCGGCAAAGCCAAGGCGAACGCGCTCGCCTACGCGAAGGGGATCGGCTGTACCCGCGCGGGAGTGATCGAAACCACGTTCGCCGAGGAGGCCGAGACCGACCTCTTCGGCGAGCAGGCCGTGCTGTGCGGCGGCGCCTCGGCGCTCGTCAAGGCCGGCTTCGAGACGCTCGTCAAGAACGGCTACCAGCCGGAGATCGCCTACTTCGAGTGCCTGCACGAGCTGAAGCTGATCGTCGACCTGATGTACCGCGGCGGGCTCAACTACATGCGCTACTCGATCAGCGACACGGCCGAGGACGGCGACTACACGGCCGGCCCGCGCATCGTGACGGAGGAGACGAAGCGCGAGATGCAGCGGATCCTGGACGAGATCAAGAGCGGCCAGTACGCGAGGCGCTGGGTGGGGGAGAACGAGGCGGGGCGGCCCACGTTCAACGCCACGCGCGCGGCCGAGCGCGGCCAGAAGCTGGAGCGTGTGGGCGCGCAGCTGCGCGCGATGATGCCATTCCTGGACGCGGTCGAGGTCACGGCGGACGGGGAGGTGCGCAAGGCCTCGGACAAAGCCGTGGGAGCGGTACGATGAGCGCCCGGGTCGCGATCTTCGACACGACGTTGCGCGACGGCGAGCAGTCGCCGGGCTGCAGCATGCACACGGCCGAGAAGGTGCGCATGGCGCTCTCGCTCGAGCGCTTGGGCGTCGACATCATCGAGGGCGGCTTCCCGATCGCCTCGGCTGGCGACTTCGAGGCGGTCCAGGCGATCTCCGAGGCGGTGAAGGGCGCCAGGGTGGCGGCGCTCTGCCGCTGCAAGGACAAGGACATCGAGGCGGGGGGCCGGGCGCTCGAGCGCGCGCGGCATCCCGTGATCCACACGTTCCTCGCGACCTCGGCCATCCACCTCAAGTGGAAGCTCAAGATCACGCCCGAGGCCGCGCTACGTCAGGCTGTCGAGGCCGTCGGGCTGGCGCGAACGTTCACCGAGGAGGTCGAGTTCTCGGCGGAGGATGCCTCGCGCACCGACTACGGCTACCTCAAGGAAGTCCTGCAGGCGGTGTTCGAGGCCGGCGCCCGCACGCTGAACGTGCCCGACACGGTCGGCTACGCGCTGCCGGCCGAGTACGCAGAGCTGGTCGGCAAGCTGGTGCGGGACATCCCGGGCGCCGTGATCTCGGTCCACTGCCACAACGACCTCGGCCTCGCAGTGGCGAACTCGCTCGCGGCGGTCGCCGCGGGCGCCCGCCAGATCGAGTGCACGATCAACGGCATCGGCGAGCGCGCCGGCAACACCTCGCTCGAGGAAGTGGTGATGGCGCTCAAGGTGCGGCGCGAGGTGCTGCAGGTCGAAACCGGCATCCGCACGGAGCTGCTGGTGCCGACGAGCACGCAGCTCTCCAGCGTGACCGGCGTCTGGCCCCAGCCGAACAAGGCGATCGTGGGCCGGAACGCCTTCGCGCACGAGGCCGGCATCCACCAGCACGGCATGCTCGCCAACCCGCTCTGCTACGAGATCATGACCCCCGCGAGCGTGGGTCTCTCCCAGTCGATGCTCGTTCTCGGCAAGCATTCCGGCAAGCACGCGGTCGAGTCTCGGCTGAAGCAGCTCGGTGTGGCCTTGCCGCCCGAGGAGGTCGAGGAGGTCACGCGCAAGGTCAAGGACCTCGCCGACCGGACCAAGTTCGTGTACGACGAGGACCTGCTCGCGATCGTCGGGCACGCGGCCGAGCCGCGCGCGAAGCTCGTGCGCTACCAGGTGGTCGCGGGCAACCAGATCCTGCCCACCGCGACGGTCGAGGTGGAGTTGGAGGGCCATCGTCGGCAGGCCTCCGCGGTGGGCACCGGGCCGCTCGACGCGGCGCTCAAGGCCGCCGATGCCGCGCTCGGCTTCGAGCTGTCGCTGCTCGAGATGCACACGTGCGCGGTGACCGCCGGCAAGGACGCCGTCGCCGAGGTCACGGTGCGCGTGGTCCACGACGGGATCGAGTCGCTCGGCCAGGCGGCGAGCAAGGACACGATCGAGGCGACGCTCAAGGCTTACCTGTCGGCCGTCGCCTCCGCGCGCGAGGCGCGCGCCGCCGCCTGAGGTCGAAGATGCAGGGCCGCCCGCGCACGCTTGTCGACAAGGTCTGGGAGTCGCACCTCGTGTCGGCGGAGACGGCGGAGACGCCGGCGGTCCTGTACGTGGATCTCCACCTGGTCCACGAGGTCACCTCGCCGCAGGCCTTCGCTGAGCTCCGGGAGCGCGGGCTGCGGGTGCGCCGCCCCGAGCGCACCGTAGCCACGATGGACCACGCGATCCCGACGCGACTCGGCACGGACGGCCGTCGCGCGGCGGCCGTGGGCGCGGCGGCGGAGCAGGTGACGGCGCTCGAGCGCAATTGCCAGGATTTCGGGGTCACGCTGTTCCCGGTGGGCGACGAGCGGCAGGGAATCGTGCACGTGATCGGCCCGGAGCTGGGGCTCACGCACCCGGGTTCGACGATCGTCTGCGGCGACAGCCACACCAGCACCCACGGCGCCTTCGGCGCGCTCGCCTTCGGCATCGGCACGAGCGAAGTCGGCCACGTGCTCGCGACCCAGTGCTTGCTGCAGCGCCGGCCGAAGTCGTTCGCGGTCGAGTTCGCGGGCGCGCTCGCGCCCGGCGTCAGCGCGAAGGACCTGATCCTCGGGCTGATCGCCCAGGTCGGGACCGCGGGAGCCGCGGGCCATGCGCTCGAGTACCGGGGCAGCGCGATCCGCTCGCTCACGATGGAAGAGCGGATGACGGTCTGCAACATGTCGATCGAGGCCGGGGCCCGCGCCGGCCTGGTCGCACCGGACGACACCACATACGAGTACCTTTCAGGCCGGCCATTCGCGCCCGGCGCTGCCGACTGGGAGCCGGCGCTCGCGCATTGGCGCACGCTGCCGAGCGACGCGGACGCTGCCTTCGACCGCGAGCTCCAGATCGACGCCCGGACGCTCCAGCCAATGATCACCTGGGGCACGAGCCCGGGCATGGCTATCTCCGTCCGCGGCGTCGTGCCGGACCCGGGCGGCGACACGAGCCTGGGCAAGGCCCTGCGCTACATGGGCCTCGAGCCCGGCAAGCCGCTCCTCGGAAGGAAGATCGACGTCGTGTTCATCGGCTCCTGCACGAACTCGCGGCTCTCTGACCTGCGCGAGGCGGCGCGCGTGCTCCGCGGCCGCCGCGTGGCGCCGGGCGTGAAGGCGCTGGTGGTGCCGGGCTCGCAGCAGGTGAAGAAGCAGGCCGAGGCCGAGGGCCTCGACCGCGTCTTCCGCGAGGCCGGGGCCGAGTGGCGCGAGCCGGGCTGCTCGATGTGCCTGGCGATGAACGACGACCGGCTGCTGCCGGGCCAGTACGCGGTCAGCACAAGCAACCGCAACTTCGAGGGCCGTCAGGGGCCCGGGGGCCGCACCTTCCTGGCGAGCCCGACCACCGCAGCCGCAACGGCGGTCAACGGCGCCATCGCGGATGCGCGCGAGATGTCATGAAACCCCTCAGCGTGATCCGCTCCCGCACGGCGATCCTCCCCGTCGACAACGTCGACACCGACCAGATCATCCCCGCCCGCTTTCTCGTCACGACCTCGCGCGACGGCCTTTGCCGCGGCCTCTTCGCGGACTGGCGCTTCGACGCCGAAGGCCGCCCGAAGCCCGACTTCGTCCTGAACCGCCCCGAGGCGGAGAGCGCGCGCGTGCTCGTGGCCGGCCGCAACTTCGGCTGCGGTTCCTCGCGCGAGCACGCCGTCTGGGCGTTGCAGGCGTGCGGCTTCGAAGCGGTCGTGAGCACCACTTTCGCCGACATCTTCCGCGCCAACGCGCTCAAGAACGGCCTGTTGCCGGTGCAGGTGGACGAGGCCACGCACGCCGCCCTGGCCGCGGCGCCGGGGGCCGTCGTGACGATCGACGTGGTGGAGGGCCAGCTCGTATTCGGGAAGCGCCGCGCCGCGTTTCCAATCGAGCCGTTCGCGCGCTATTGCCTGGTGAACGGCCAGGATGAGCTGGCCTTCCTGCTTTCGCGCGAGAATGAGATAGCCGCTTTCGAGGCAGCCGCGGGCCCCGCGCCCTGGAGGATCTGATGAAACCCAAGGTCGCCGTGCTGCCGGGCGACGGCATCGGCCCGGAAGTCACGCGGGCCGCGCTGCGCGTGCTCGAGGCCTGCCTGCCGCACGAGGCCCGCGAGGGGCTGGTCGGTGGCGTGGCCATCGACGCGACTGGCGATCCGTTGCCGCCCGAGACCGTGGCGCTGTGCCGCGAGTCGGACGTCGTGTTGCTGGGCGCGGTGGGCGGCCCGAAGTGGGAGGCCGGCGCCGTGCGGCCGGAGCAGGGATTGCTGCGCCTTCGGCGGACGCTCGACGTCTACGCCAACCTCAGGCCGGCGCGGTACCTGGGGCTGCCGACGCCGCTCAAGGAGAGCCTGGTCCGGCAGGCCGACATACTCGTGGTGCGCGAGCTCTCGGGCGGTGTCTACTTCGGCGAGCCGCGCTACGAGAAGGCCGAGGAGGCCGTCGACACCTGGCGCCAGACGCGCGACGAGGTGCTGCGCGTGACGCACGTGGCCTTCAAGCTCGCGCGGCGCCGCAAGAAGCACGTGACCTCGGTCGACAAGGCGAACGTTCTGGCGGCTTCGCGGCTGTGGCGGCGCGTGGTGATCGAGGTGGCCGCCGAATACCCGGACGTGACGCTCGAGCACCGCTATGTGGACGCGGCCAGCTTCGAGCTCCTGCGCGTGCCGCACGCGTTCGACGTGATCCTGACCGACAACCTCTTCGGCGACATCCTGAGCGACGAAGCGGCGGCAATCGCGGGCTCGATCGGCGTGCTGCCGTCGGCCTCGCTCGGCCCCGGCCCCGGCCTCTACGAGCCGATCCACGGCGCGGCGCCCGACATCGCCGGCAAGGGCATCGCCAACCCGACCGGCGCGATCCTGACGGTCGCGATGATGCTCGAGCATGCCTTGCGCAGGCCCCAGATGGCACGCGCGGTGGAGAAGGCCATGGTCGCGGCTCTGCGCGAGGTCCGCACCCCGGACATCGGCGGCCACGCCACCACCGACCAGCTCACGGAAGCGGTCCTGAAGAACCTCTCCTGGTCGCGCTGGTCCAACGACACGGAAGAAGAGCCGGTCGGCGCGGAGTGGGGCGTCTGAATTGCAGCAGCCCGTTCGGGCCTCCAGCCGTTCGAGGATCCGGTGTACCCGGAACCACAGCTCCGAGGTGTCTGGCGCGAAGATGGAGCGGGAGTCGGCTCGGTCCAGGACCCAGGCCCCGGCACGCACCTCGGCGCCGAGCTGGCCTTTGCCCCAGCCCGCGTAACCGGTGAAGACGCGCAGCCTCTCAGCCGGCTCTCTCTCGGCGAGCGCCGCACGCACGTCCGCGAGCTCGCCGGTGAGGTGGACGTCGGGCAGCACGGAGCGGGCGGAGGTGGACGGCCGTGGCGTCCGCACCAGGGCGAGAATCGCCTCGGGCTGCACCGGTCCGCCCCAGTGGAAGCGAAGGTCCGAGGCCCCGAGGCCCTCGACGCCGCGCAAGAGCTCCCGCAGCGGCACGCGCGTGGGCCGGTTCACGACGAGCCCCATTGAGCCTCCCGGGCCGTGCTCGACGAGCAGTACGACCGACTCGGCGAAGTTCGGGTCCTGCTGCGCGGGCGCGGCGTAGAGGAACAGCCCCGGCCGCAGCTGCGAGGGATCGCGGTGCGAGCTCGGTCCGACCGCGGCGAGCCCCAGCATCGCCGAGAGCGTGAGGCGGCGTAGGACGAGCGACACGCCGCCGAGCATATCGCGCCCGGAGCCGAGGTCGATGGCGAGACGCTATTGGCCCAGCCCAGGAAATCCGACGAGCCATCACGAGTCGCGCCCCTTCATCCCCTCGTTGGCTCTTGGAAGACTGAACGAGCCTGCTCCGCGCTCTTTCTTATGGCGCAGCCGTCGAGGTGGTCGTTGACGAGGCCCATGGCTTGCATGAAGGCGTATGCGGTGGTGGGGCCGACGAAGGTCCAGCCTCGGGTTTTGAGGGCCCTGCTGAGCGCGATCGAGGCGGATGTCTTCGCCATGGTCATAAGCACGGGCCAGGTGAGGCGTTTCGGGCGGTCGGATAGCGGGGGCTCGAAGGACCAGAAGAAGCGGGCGAGAGAGCCATGCTCGCGCGCCAGCTCGCGGGCGCGCTTGGCATTATTGATCGTGGACTCGATCTTGCCGCGATGGCGCACGATGCCCGTGTCCTTCAACAAGCGCGCGACGTGCCGCGCGCCGAAGCGTGCGACCTGCTCGCGGTCGAATCCCTCGAACGCGGCGCGGAAGTTCTCGCGTTTCCTGAGGATCGTGAGCCAGCTCAACCCCGACTGGAAGCCCTCGAGGCAGATCTTCTCGAACAGACGGCGATCGTCGACGACGGGGAAGCCCCATTCCTCGTCGTGATAGCGGATGTAGAGCGGATCGCTCACCGCCCAGCGGCAGCGAACGACGCCGTCCTCACCGCGGGCGAGGCCCTTGCCGATGCGCGCCACGAAGCCGAGCATACCGCGGCGTCCCACCCGGTGCCTGCGCCAAGCTACCGGTCGCCGCCTGGAAGGCAAGCGCGACTCGTTGCTTCGCGCTGCTCGCGTAGAGCGCGAGGAGCACTGCCAAGCACCTCGTCTAACCGCTGCTGGTCACCGCCTATAGGCGGTGCTGGCTCCTCGTTTCAGGCCGAGCTCTCACAGCTTTTCCGCAGGCCGCGGGCTGCTACCCGAGCCCCAGCTCCTCGAGTACGCCCTTCATGAGCAGCGGCCAGACCGTCGTGGCGTCGGCGTAGACCTCGGCGAAGCGTCCTCCGTCGGACGGGGGCACGAACTTGCCCCACGAGACGCCCTCGGAGTAGGTGCAGCCCGAGAGCCCGCCCCAGTGCACGGGCTCGGGGCAGATGCGCACCGCGTAGCGGTAGCGCGGGGCCGGCAGCTTCAAGCCGAGGCGGTGGTTGGTGATGTCGACGTAGGGGCCGATTTCCTGAGCCCAGTTGCGCGGGACGCCGCCGCCGATCGTGAAGATGCCGAGCCGCTTCGCCTCCAGCGCGAAGCGGGCGAAGCTGCCGAGGTCGAGGAAGGGGTTGTAACGCGGGACTACGGCCAGTAGCTGCAACGGATCGGTGACGCCGCGTGCCTGGGCCTTCTTCATGGCCCAGGTGGAGAGGTCGAGGCCGAGCTCGGAATCGGTGAAGGCCGGGACGTAGACGGGCACACCCTTGAGAAACGCGCTGCGCAGGACGCCCGAGGCGTGCACATCCTCGGCCAGCACCTCGCCGAGCGCGTGGTTGACGATCTCGCTCGACAGCTCGCGCTCGCCCGCCAGGCGGTCGAGCGCCTTCGAGGTGAACTCCTCGACGTAGTTGAGGTTCGCCTCCATCTCGAGCGTGTCGTAGACGCGGTTGTAACCCTTGTCGAAGAGCTCTTCGTCCGACATCGTCGGGTCGTGGCGGTAGTGCGTGAGGCCGACCGCCTCGGACATGCCGTGGGCCATCAAGGCGCCCGTGGAGACGACCGCCTGCACCATGCCGGTGTCGATCATCTTGGAGATGACCTTGCCCATCTTGGCGATGGTCATGGCTCCCGAGAGCGTGAGCACGACCTTGCAGTCGGGGTCCTTCACCATCGCCACGGTCACGTCCAGGGCCTCACCCAGCGAGCGGCCACTGAACGCCGTCCGCGACATCGCCCGCAACAGGCCCGCGAACGACTTCACCTTGTCCAGGTCGAGGCTCTCGAGGGCGACCAGCCCGTCCTTCTGCCCGTCGTGGAACTCGCGCGCGTCGTTCATGCAAGGGATCCTAACTCGCCGGGCCCCAGACGCGGATGCGGCCGTCGCCGACGGCCGCCGCCAGGTGGTTCGACTCGCCGAAGAGCGCGAGCGCCACGAAGCTCTCGTCCGACGGGCCCCACAGCGTGGCCGAGAGCGACCGCGATTCGAGGTCCCAGAGCTGCACCGAGTTGTCCTGGCAAACGCTCGCAAGGTAGCCCCCCTCGGCCAGGAAGCAGATGGATGTGGCCGGCCGCTTGAGCGCCGCGAGCTGGCCGATCTGTTCGCGCGTCGCGAGGTCGTAGAGCCGGACGACGCGGTCGTGGCTGGACACCGCGAGGTGGCGTCCGTCCGGCGACAAGACCAGCTGGTTGACGAGCGCTTCCGGCCCGCGCAGGGTGGCGAGCAGCTTGCCGCGGTGCGGGTCGGTGAGGCGCAACACCTTGGACGAATGGCCGGTCAGGATCCACTCGCCGCCGCCGGTCCACGCAAGGGCGGTCACGCCGGTCGGCTGACGCACCAGCTCGCGCCGGGCCTCCCCGGCGAGCGCGGCGCCCACGTCGAAGAGGCGCAGGTTGGCGTCGAGCGAGCCGGTGGCGAGTGTGGCGCCGTCCGGCGAGAAGGCGAGCGCCCCCACCGATTCGTCGTGGCGCAGCCGGACCGGCACTTCGTCACCCGTCGACATGTCCCAGAGATGGACGACGCCGTCCACGTGTGCGGAGGCGAGCAGCGACCCGTCGGGCGAGAAGGCCAGGGCGAGCGCCGCCGCGTCGTGACCGCTGCGGCGGTGCAGATCGGTACGGAGCACCGTCACGCGGTTGCGCGAGCGGAGGTCCCAGAGCCGGATCGCGCCATCGGCTCCGGCCACCGCGAAGAGGTCGGTCACTGGCGAAAGCGCCGCCTCCTTGGTGGCCGGCGGCTCCCCGAAGGTCCCGAGCTCGCGGAAGGCGCCCGCGCCGCGCGCGCGCAGCGTCGCCGTGTCGAGCGGCCCAGGGGGAACGGGAAGCCCCGGCACGGTGGCCGTGGAGGGTGGCGCCTGCGCCACCGGCGTCGAAGGCGGCGTGGCGATCGCGGTGCGGGTGGCGTCGGAACCGGCCCCCGGCGCGGCCACCCCCGCCAGTCGGCGCAGCGTCGTCGCCGAGCCCAGGCGCTGCTCGATCACCTTGATCAGCGAGACGATGCCGGTGCGCGCCGGGTCGAGCGACTGGGCGCGCCGCGCCGCCCCGAGCGCGCCCGAGAAATCGTCCTCGGCCAGCATCCGCCGGGCCTCGGCGAAGTTAGCCTCGTAGGCGCGTTTCTTGACGGCCGGGTCGAGCGGCATCTCCGGCGGTGCCGTGGCGCCGATCGTGCGGAGCAGCGCCTTGGCCATCTCGTCGAGGTCCGTGAAGCGGCGCTCGGGGTCCTTGTCGAGCGCGCGCAGCGCCACCGCGGCGAGGCCTTCGGGCAGGCGCAGCGACGCGTCCAGTGCGGGCGGCGGCTCGCTCACGATCCGCGCGATGAGGCTCGTGATCGTGGGCGCCTCGAACGGCCGACGCCCGGCCACGATCTCGTAGAGGATCACCCCCACCGCCCACATGTCGGCGCGGTGGTCGACCTTCGCGCCCTGCAGCAGCTCCGGCGACAGGTAGCTCGGGGTGCCGAGCACCATGCCCGCCTGAGTCAGGTTCGGGTCGGTCGAATCGGTCCCGCGCAGGCGCGCGATGCCGAAGTCGAGGATCTTCACCGTCCCGTCGGGAGTCAGCCGGATGTTGGCCGGCTTGACGTCGCGGTGGACGACACCCATGCGATGGGCGAAGTGCAGCCCGCGGCAAACGTCGACAACCATGCGCACCTTCTGCTCGAGCGGGAAGCGGTCGGGGGGCGTCATGGACTCGCCGAGATCGATGCCTTCGACGAGCTCCATCGCGATGTAGTGGGTGCCCTCGACCTCGCCCACTTCGAAGATCGTGACGATGTTCGGGTGCTGCAGGCGCGCCGCCGCGCGAGCCTCACGGCGGAAACGCGCGAGCGTGTCCTTGCCGCTGAGCAGCGCGGGCGCGACGGTCTTGAGCGCGACGGGGCGGTCCAGGATCGGGTCGTGGGCCCGGTAGACCTTGCCCATCGCGCCCTGGCCGAGCTCGGCCAGGATCTCGAATTTGCCGAAGTTCAAGGGGTTCCTATGATACGGCGGCCAGCAGCTCCGTGCCGAAGGCCGCGATCCGCCAGCGCCTCAGGCCCTCCACCCTGCCCAGTCCAGAGGCATCGGCGGGGGCCGTGTCGGCCAGACGCTCGATGAGCCGCTGCGGAAGCACCACCGAGCCGTCGAGCCCCAGCTCCTGGCCCTTGCGGATGCGCCAGGCTTTCAGGCGTTCGATCCGGCGCAGCGCGACGTCGCTCACCACCGGTCGGACCGCGCGCGTCAGCGCGGGCAGGTCGGCATCGGGCAGCTCCCGCGCCCGCCGCACTGCGCCCAGGATCTCGTCGGTCTGCCGCGAGAGCCGCGGCAACAGACCCGCCACCGCGCGCAGGCCCGTCTCGTTCGCCGGCAGCGTCTCCGCGAGCTTCAGCAGGGCCTCGTTGCCGAGGATGCGGAAGGCGGGGATGTCGGTCGCTTCCGCCCGCCGCTCGCGCCAGGAGTGTAGCTCGCGCAACGCCGCGAGCGAGCGCGGCGCGAGGCGCTTGGCGCCCTTGACGGCGAGATATGCGTCGGGGTCGCGTCGGCGCGCCTGGGGCTCGAGCGCGGCGACCGCGTCGCACTCCTCGCGCAGCCACTCCGTCCGTGAGACCGCTTCGAGCCGCGCGGCGAGGCGCTCGCGCAGCGCCACCAGGTGGGTCACGTCCGCGAGCGCGTAGGCCTCCTGCTGCGGCGTGAGCGGCCGCCGCGACCAGTCGTCCTTCTGGTTCGTCTTCGTGAGCGTCACCCCGAGCTCGTCGCGCGCGACGGCGACGAGCCCGAGCTCGCTGCGCCCGAGCAGGCGCGCGGCGAGCATCGTGTCGAAGAGCGCGTGGAAGCTGAAGCCGAAGTCGCGCTTCAGCGTCGTCACGTCGTAGTCGGCTCCGTGCAGCACCTTCACGAGCCGCGGCTCCGAAAGCGCCGGGGCGAGCGGGGCGAGGTCCACCGCCAGACTGTCGACCAGAAAGGCGTCGCCCCGATCGGTGGCGATCTGGACGAGGCACACCTTGTCCCGGTGGTGGTACAGGCTGTCCGACTCGGTATCGAGGCCGATCGCCCGGCAGCCCTCGAGCGAGCGCGCCAGGTCCTCGAGGGCCGGCTTCGTGCGGATCCAAGTCATGAAGCGGCAGTATATGCTCCGCAGCCCGAACCCGGAAGTGATTCTTATCGAATAGCTTACGGGCGTTAACCGAACCTGACACCTCACCCGTCGGCTTTGGTCTAAGCTGGTGATGCGGATCTTCGGGCGACTCCCCGGCGGGTCCCATTCCCCAGGAGGGCGAGACTTGAACAAGGACGTGGTGGTTCTCACGAGCGACAACTGGAAGCAAGAAGTAGCCGAGGCCGAGGGACCCGTGTTGGTGGACTTCTGGGCCGAGTGGTGCCCCCCCTGCCGCATGATCGGTCCCGCGATCGACGCGCTGGCCACGGCCTACACCGGCCGGGCGAAAGTCGGCAAGCTGAACATCGACCTGAACCCCGAGCTGGCCCACGCCTTCGGGGTGAGCTCGATCCCGACGCTGCTCGTGTTCCGGGCCGGCAAGGTCGTCGACACGCAGATCGGCGCGGTGCCGCAGACGTTCATCGCCCGCATGCTCGAGAAGCAGCTGGAGCCGGTCGCCGCGAACGCTCCCGGCGCGTGAGCGCGCACCGTCTCGAGACGATCGAGCTCGAGCCGCGCGCGCCGGCCGACGCCGTGGTCGTGTGGATGCACGGGCTGGGCGCCGACGGCCACGACTTCGAATCGCTGGTGCCCGAGCTGCGGCTCCCGGCAACGGCTTCGGTCCGCTTCGTGTTCCCGCACGCGCCCGTGCGCCCGGTGACGATCAACGGCGGCCAGCGCATGCGGGCGTGGTACGACATCGCGGGCTTCGATCGCGGCGCGCGCCAGGACGAGGCCGGCATCCGCGAGTCGGCGGAAGCGATCGGCGTTCTGGTCCGGCGCGAGCGCGAGCGCGGCATCCCCGCCGAGCGCGTCCTGGTCGCAGGCTTCTCGCAGGGCGGCGCGATGGCGCTCTTCACGGCGCTGCGCTGGCCCGAGCGCCTCGGTGGCGTGATCGCGCTCTCGACCTACTTGCCGATCGCCGACACGCTCGCGGCTGAGGCCCACCCCGCCAATGCCGCCGTGCCCGTGTTCATGGCCCACGGCAGCTTCGATCCTGTCGTGCCCCCGGCGGCCGGGGAGGCCTCGCGCAAGAGGCTCGCCTCGCTCGGCTACGACGTGGAGTGGCGGAGCTACCCGATGCCGCACAGCGTCTGTGCGCAGGAAATCGCCGACCTCCGCGAGTGGCTGCTCGCGGCGCTGCCCGCTCGCGCAGAATGAGCGAGCGGTCACCGGGTTCCCGAGGCAGGACGAGGGCGGCCGTTTCCACCCGTGGTACGGGCGGTACTAGACCGTCTCCCAGCGCCGGGCGAGCCTTCGCGCCGCGGCCAGGAACAAGGCGCCGACGAGCGCCAGCACCAGCAGCTGCGGCCACAGCTCGACGAGCGACGCGTGGCGCCAGAACACCTTGATGTAGCCGTCGAGCGCCCAGCCGTTGAAGGTCAGGAGCCCGAGCTTCTGCATGCCCTCGCTCATCAGGAAGCGCGGGAACATGCTTCCGCCGACCGCCGACATCATCAGGATCACGATCGTCGAGATACCGCCGAGCTGCGCGCGCGAGCGGCAGGCAGCCGCGACCACGAGGCCGAAGGCCGCGGCCGCCCCGGCCGTGACGAGCGTCATCGCCACGAATCCGGGCAGGTGCGAGGCGAGCTCCAGGCCGAACACGAGCGCGCCCCAGCCGAACATGACGCTGACCTGCAGCGCGCCCACCCGCGTCAGGAACAGCCACTTGCCGAACAGCAGCCGCCCCATCCCGAGCGGCGAGGTGAGCAGCCGGTCGAGTGTGCCCGACTCGAGCTCCTCGAGCAGCGAGCCGCCGGCGGCGGAGCAGGAGAACAGCAGGAACATCACGCCGATGCCCGCGGCGTAGAACGCGATCAGGGACGGGTTCGACCCGGAGCCGCCCGCGACGGCCGTGGTCTCCACGGCCACGAGCGCGCCGCCGGGATCGGTCTCGCTCGATGCGTCGTCCGCCTGCGGGCGGAGCAGCCAGCGGTCCACTACCTCGCGCTGCTGCGGCGTCATGGCACCGGCGTGCTTCTCGAACATCTCGAGCCCGCGGCGTGCGAGCGCCTTGGGCTGCGCGGTTGCAGCCGTCTTCTGCAGCAGCCCCTGGAGCAGCGGACCGGCGATCGGGTCCGACGGGTCGGACAGGAGCTCGGCCCGCGCCGGCGACTCGAAGCTCCCGAGCGTCGTGCCGAAGCCCGCGGGCAGGACGAGCGCCAGTGGCACGTCGCCGTCCCGCACCAGAGCTTCGGCCCGGGCCCGGTCGAGGGGCACGGCGGCGGCGCTCTGGGGTGCCTGCCGCGGCCGAGCCGTGGTGACGAGCCGCAGCGCGCTCTCCTTCCCGAGCGCGCCCACGAAGGAGCGGCTGGCCTCGCTCGCGTCCTCGTCGACGACCGCAACGCGCAGCGGGCGGGTGTTGGCGCGGCCCTGGTTGCCGAACACGAGCGCGAAGATCGAGAAGAAGGCGATCGGCAGCACGAAGGTCATGGCCTGCGCGACCCGGTCGCGGCTCAGGTTCAGCCAGGCGATCCGCAATACCGTGGAGATCATTCGCGCAACTCCCTGCCGGTGAGGTGGATGAACACCGCATGCAGGCTGGGGCCGCGCACGGCGATGTCCTTCACCTCGAGGCCCGCGGCGGCCGCGCGCCCGAGCAGCGCCGGCAGCTCGGCGGCCACGTCCCTGACATGCGCGGTGAGCGTCGTGCCGGAGGCGTCTGCCTCGAGGCCGGCGAGGGCTCCTGCCGGCGCCCGGTCGACCGACAGCGAGACGCGCCGGGCGTCGCCCACGGTGCTCGCGATCAGCTCCGCGAGCCGGCCCGCCGCTACGACGCGGCCGTGGTCGATCACCACGATGCGGTCGCAGAGACTCTCGGCCTCGTCGAGCTGGTGCGTCGTCAGCAAGAGCGAGGTGCCGCCCTTGCGCAGCACCGCGAGCATCTCGTAGATCCGCTCGCGGCTCTGGGGATCGACGCCGACCGTGGGCTCGTCGAGCAGCAGCACGCGCGGCTCGTGGAGCACGCCGCAGGCGATGTTGAGGCGGCGCCGCATGCCGCCCGAGAAGCGCTGCACGGGCTCGCGCTCGCGGCCGTCGAGGCCCGTCCAGGCGAGCGCCCAGCGGACTCTCGCCGCGAGCGCGTCACCGGCGAGCCCATGGAGCCGGGCGAAGACCTCGAGGTTCTCGCGGGCCGAGAGCAGCGGGTAGACGGCGATCTCCTGTGGCACGACCCCGAGCTCCGGCCGCGGGCTGCCCGGCGGCAGAGGCCGGCCCAAGAGCTCGAGCTCGCCCGCGTCGAGCCGCACGCGTCCGGCGATGGCGCGCACGAGCGTCGTCTTGCCTGCGCCGTTCGGCCCGAGCAGGCCCAGGAGCTCCCCGGGCTCGAGATCGAGCGAGGCGCCCCGAAGGGCTGCAACCGTGCCGAACGACTTGCGTGCATCCCGTATCGCGAGCAAGCTCATGGGCTTCTCGCGAGCATCCTACGACAGGCAAGTCAGGGCGTTCCGGCTCCAGCCGGACAAATCGGCGAACGGTGTCTATTCGACGGCGAGCGACGAGAAGGCACCTTCCTGGATCACCACGGATGGGGGTGCCGGGATCGTGCGGCCCGCCGCGTCGAAGACCTCGACACGGTAGCTGCCGGGAGTGATGTTCTTGGCCGTCGTGCGGCGGCCGTCGAGATCGATGCCTGCGATGCCGTTGCACCAGCAGCGCACGTACTCTTCGCCGTCCGGTCAGACGAGGCGCACCGTGGCGACGTAGCGCCCCTCGGGCACGGCCAGCGCATAGCGGCCGGTCGCGTCGGTCGTCACCGAGAATGCACTGTGTTGCTCGCTACCGAGCGACACGACGGCACCCGCGAGCGGCCGCTGTGAGCGGCGATCGCGCACGGCGCCGGAGACACGGCGCAGCGGCTCGACCCGGACCACGACGCGGCCTGCGCGCGGACTAGCGGTGCCCGACCGAGTCTCGGTTCGCGCCAGCAGCGTGGTCCAGTCGCGAGGCGCGTGGCGCACGAGGAACGAGCCGTCGCTTGCGGAGCGGCCAAGGGACCAGCCGTCGACAACGAGCTCCGCCCCTGCCACGCCGCGCCCGGTCGCATGAATACGAGGACAGTCGTTCGCATCGCACGCGCCACAGGCATCGCAGACTCCATGTTGGTTCCCGGCGAGGCAAGACTCCGGCCAGCAAGCCGCGGCGTTTCAACGAGTTAGCGCCACGACTTGCCTGGTGGCAGTAGTCGGGACCTGGGCGTCCGATCGGCGGACCGAGGGGTGCTGCGGTGCTCGCCGTTCCTAGAGCTCTTTCTTCTCCAGGCTCTTCGCCTCGTCCCAGAAGCGGTCCATCTCCGCGAGCGTGGAGTCGGCCGGCTTGCGGCCGTCGGATCGCAGCCGCTCCTCGATGTGGCGGAAGCGCCGGCGGAACTTGCGGTTCGCCGCCTTGAGCGCGCTCTCGGGGTCGACGCCGGTGAGACGCGCGACGTTCACCGCCACGAACAGGAGGTCGCCGACCTCCTCGGCGATCGCTCGCGGATCGGCCGCGTTCTTGACCGCCTCGCGCAGCTCGAGCGCCTCCTCGTCCAACTTGGCGATCGCGGCCTCGGCTCCCGGCCAGTCGAACCCCACCCGCGAGACCTTGGTCGTGAGCTGGAAGGCCTCCATCACGGCGGGCAGCCCCTTGTGGACGCTGTCGAGCATCGACGCGTCGTCCTTGCCCTTTTGGGCGCGCTCCTCCGCCTTGACCTTTTCCCAGTTGCGCAGCACCTCGCCGGAGGTCGCGGCATCGTCACCGGCAAAGACGTGCGGGTGGCGGCGGACCATCTTCTCCGAGACCCGCTCGATGATCTCGTGCACGCGGAATGCGCCCCGCTCCTCGGCGATGCTCGCGTGGAACACCACCTGCAGCAGCAGGTCGCCGAGCTCGCCGGCGAGCTCGGCGTCGTCCTTCTCGTCGATCGCGTGGGCGACCTCGTAGGCCTCCTCGATCGTCATCGGCTTGACCGTGTCGTGGGTCTGCTCGCGGTCCCACGGGCAGCCTCCCGGGGCCCGCAGCCGCGCGATCAGGTCGACGAACCGGGCGAAAACGGTGCCGGCTTCGGCGGCGGCGGGGGAGGGGGCGATCTGGGTCATGCGCCGCTACCGCAGGCCCGCGATCCGCGCGCTCAGGGCGTCCAGCTCCTTGCGGCGGCTCGCGAGCTCCTGCGCCTGCGCGCGCAGCCGCTCGCCCTCGGAGCGCACGAAGCCGGAGAACGGCGCGGTCGCGCCCTGCACTCGCTTCTGGCTGGCGTCGAGCTCGCGCTCGAAGCCCGCGCGGAGCGCCGCTCCGAGCCTCTCGCGCAGGCCCGCCATCTGCTCGCCGAGCCGGCTCCTCTCCTGGCGCAGCAGCAGCGCGAGCGGGAGCCGCCCCAGGAGGGCGACCCCGGCGATCGCTGCCACGGCGACGATCGCCGCCGGGGCCGCCTCCGCCCGCGCGGCCGCGAGCGCGCCCACGACGATCGCCATGGGGAGCACCAGCGTGAGCCAGGCGGCTCTTTGGCTCGCGCTCGCGAAACGCGCGGCTTCCTCGCGCGGAGAGTAGCTCTCGAGCGCCCGTTGGACGTCGCGCCCGAGCACCTGCAGCAGCCGGGCCCGGTCGGACGGAGCCGCCGCGAGAGCCGCTCCCGGCGCGCGCGGCCCGTGGAGCGCGCGCCGCCGGTTCACGCGCTCGACCACCGCCGGCCACATCCGGGCCTCGCCGGCGACGAGCGCATCCGCGACGCCTTCCACGCGCTTGTCGACCGCGGCCTGGAGCCCGCCGACCACCTCTTGCCGGAACGCGGCGGCGCTCTTCTCCCGGTCGAGGAGCGCGAGCAGCCCTCCGATGCGGAGCCTGCCCTCGAGGAACGCTTGCCCGCGCTTCTCGAGCTCGACGAGCGGCCGCTCGGCCTCGGACAGCCGCAGGCGGAAATCGCGCGTGAGGTCCTGCAGGTGCTGCACGAGCTGCGTGTCGATCTCCTTGAGCGCCGCCTCGTCCTCGGCGACCACGGTGAGCTGCGCCTTCGCGGCGCTCGTCGTTCCCTCGATCACGCGCTGGGCCACGCCCACGGGGCTCTGCAGCTTGACGCGCACGCGCTCGGCGTCGTCGAGCGTCCGGGTCAGGTACGTCTCGAGCGCTCCGAAGCCGGTCGCCGGCGTTTCGGTCTCGCCGCTGACCCTGCTCTTCCACGCCTGGCGCGCGGACACGGCGAACACCTCCGGCCGCAGGCCCAGCAGCTCGCGCAGGTTGTCCTTGACGAACTCGACCACCTTGCGAACGTCGTCGGGCTTCTCCAGGATGTCGGTCTTGTTGACCACGACCACCAGCTTCTTGCCCCAGTCGCGGATCGACTCCAGGAAGGTGCGCTCGGTCTCGGTGAAAGGCCGGTCCGCGGAGGTGACGAACAGCACCAGGTCGGAGCGCGGGACGAAGTCGCGGGTGAGCGCCTCGTGGCCGCGGACGACCGCATTCGTGCCCGGGGTGTCCACCACGCTCATCTCGCGCAGGAGCGCGACCGGCAGCGTGATCTCCTCGTAGTCTCCTCCGGCGGGCGCGTGCTTGCGCACGGGGCCGTGCTTGACCAGCTGGATGCGCGAGGTGGTCGGCGTGACCCCCTCCTCGAGCACGCGCTGGCCGAGCAGGGCGTTGATCACGGCACTCTTTCCGGCGTTGAACTCGCCGACCACGACGAGCAAGAACAGCTCGTCGAGCTGGCCGATCGCGCGCCCGAGCGCCTTCTGGTGCTCCTCCGTGGCCTCGGCGCGGACGAGCGTCACCCGCAGCTCTCCGAGCTTCTGGTGCAGGTCCTGGAGCAAGGTCTTGCGCGTGTCGTCGAGGATGCGGTGTAGCATGGCTCCGCCCGCGGCCTCGCGACGGGCCGCGAGCGGATTCTAGACTCGGGAGGTCGGGGCCACAATCCGAGGGAATCGGACCGCCGCGGCCGACGTTACTCCGGAGGTGAGCCGGGTGCACCCGTCGTTGTTCTTGATCGCCCTGGCCGCGCCGGTTTCCGCGCAGGCACCGCCGCCCCCGGACATCCGCCTCTTCTTCCAGGCCAGCTCGCGTGACGGCCGTCAGGCCGAGGAGGCCCTGCGCGCGCTCTCGGGCTCGTGGCGGGACGGCTACGCGGGGCTCGTGATCGACCTGGCTCGCTTCTTCCCGAGCTCGCGCCCACGAACCGCCGCCTCGGAGGGAGCGCCCGAAGCCGAAGACGACGACAACCCGCTCGGCGGACGCTTCCCGGAGTCGCCCGGCCGAGGCGAGCCGGCATCGCCCGGGGCCCTCGTGCGCGCGCGGCTCCTCGGCTTCCTGGGGAAGAAGACGGGGCAGGGCTTCGGGGACGACCTCGCGCGCTGGCGGCGCTGGCTCTGGAACCGGCCCGACGAGCCGCACCCCGACTACGCCGCCTTCAAGGCCGCGCTCTACGCGCAAGTCGATCCAAGAATGGCGGAGTTCTTCCGGCCGGGCGGCCGGGCCCGGATCCGGCTCGACGAGGTCGACTGGGGCGGCGTGCGCGTCAACGGCATCCCGCCGCTCGACCACCCGAGAAGCGAGCCCGCGGGAGAAGCTCGCTGGCTGAAGGACGACCATGTCGTGTTCGGGATCGTGCTGGCTGGCGAGGCGCGCGCCTACCCCAAGCGGATCCTGGCCTGGCACGAGCTCGCGCGCGACCGCCTCGGGGGGGTCGAGCTCGCCATCGTCTACTGCACGCTCTGCGGCACCGTGATCCCGTACGGGGCCGAGGTCGGGGGCGCCCTGCGCACGTTCGGCACGAGCGGCCTGCTCTACCGCTCGAACAAGCTGATGTTCGACGAACAGTCGATGAGCCTGTGGTCGACGAGCGAGGGACGGCCGGTGATCGGGCCGCTCGCCGGATCGGACCTGGAGCTGACGGCCTATCCGGTGGTGACGACGACCTGGGGCGAATGGCGGCGGATGCACCCCGAGACGACCGTGCTCTCCCTGCGCACCGGGCACGAGCGCGACTACTCCGAGGGCGCTGCCTACCGCGACTACTTCGCCACCGACCGGCTGATGTTCTCGGTGCCGCGCAGCGACCCGCGGCTTCGGAACAAGGACGAAGTCCTGGCGCTGTTGCTCCGGCCCCAGGGCGCGCCGGCCGACGCCCCCCGCCGGGCGCTCGCGATCAGCCGGCGTTTTCTCGAGAAGAATCGGCTCCATGCCCAGGCCTTCGCCGGGCACGAGCTACTGGTCGTTACGAGCCCCGAGGGTGCGAGCCGCGTGTACGCGGCAGCCGGGCGCCGTTTCCTGCGCGAGCTTTCCCCCGGGGTGCTGCTCGACGGGGACGGGCGTTCCTGGCAGGTCACCGAGGACGCGCTGGTTCCCGAGGCCGTTGGCGATGGCGTCGCCCCGCTCCCGCGCATCGCGGCACGGCCCGCGTTCTGGTTCGGCTGGTACGCACAGTTTCCCGAGACGTTGCTCGTGCGATAACGGGCTGCGGAGCGAGTTGGAATCACTCCAGTGAGCGTAGCGGGGGGTGAGAGGGGGGCGCGACGCAGCGCCCCCCAACTGAATCAGTTGCCGCGCAGCGGAACCCGGCGCGACTGGCCCGAGCCCACATCCTCGAGGTCCACCGACTCGAGGCCGATGCGCGCGATCCGGTAGCGGTTTGCCACCAGATCGCCCGCCTGCCCGGTGAGGACTTCCTTCCGGTCGGTGAGCAGTACTGCGACCTTGACGCCCGCGCGGTTCTCGACCGACCCGAGGTACTTGAGGTTCAACGGGGGCAGGCTCGCCGGCGGGGCCGGCCCGTAGGCGCTGTCCAGCGGGACGCTCGGCGGCGACGTGGGCACCGGCACGCGGACGACGGGGATCTCGTCCTCGTCCTGCTCGGCCCGCGAGCCGGAGCCGAAACGGAACAGGTCGCGCTTGCCCGCGCCGCTGCTCTTGGGCTGGGCCACGAGCCGCGTCAGGTCGATGCGCGGGACCGGCGGCGGGAGCGGCTCGGCGCGGGCGCGGGCGGCCGGCGTGACCGCGGGGCTGACGAGGCGCAGGATCAGGAGGACGAGGCCCGCGCTGGCCACGAGCGCCAGGAGTGCCTTCTCGCGCCGGCCGAGCGTCCTCACTCCCGCGAGGGTAGCATGACTCGTCGTAGGCTAGGCGCGACGTCCGGGGAGGAAGCTACATGAAAGCCATTCGAATCGACGCTTTCGGAGGAGCCGAAATGCTTCGGCTGGCCGACCTGCCCGAGCCCTCGCCCGAAGCCGGGGACATCGTCGTCCGCGTCGAGGCCGCGGGGGTGAACTTCATCGACGTCTACCACCGCACGGGTCTCTACCCGAACCCGCTGCCCTTCGTTCCCGGCCAGGAGGGCGCGGGGGTCGTGACGGGGAAGGGGCCCGAGGTCGCAGGCTTTCGGGAGGGGGACCGCGTGGCCTGGGCGAATGCCCTGGGCTCGTACGCCGAGAGCCTGCGGCTGCCGGCGCAGAAGGCCGTGGCGCTCCCGGCTGGGATCGACTCGCGTACCGCCGCCGCCGTCATGCTCCAGGGCATGACCGCCCATTACCTGTGCACCAGCACCTTCCCGCTCGCGAAGGGGCACGCCTGCCTGGTCCACGCCGCGGCAGGCGGGGTCGGGCTGCTGTTGGTGCAGATGGCGAAGGCGCTCGGCGCGCGCGTCTTGGCCACGGTCGGCAGCGAGGCCAAGGCCGCGCTCGCCCACGAGGCCGGCGCCGACGAGGTCATCCTGTACGCGCGGGAGGACTTTCCTGCCGCCGTCAAGCGCCTGACGGGCGGGCGCGGCGTCGACGTCGTGTACGACGGCGTGGGCAGGGACACGGTGCTCAAGGGCTTCGACTGCCTGGCGCCGCGTGGGATGATGGTCTCCTACGGCAATGCGAGCGGGCCGGTCGGCCCGATCGATCCCCTGCTCCTGTCGCAGAAAGGCTCGCTGTTCCTGACGCGCCCGACGCTCGCCCACCACATCGCGGACCGGCCGAGCCTCGAGGCGCGGGCGGCGGACGTGCTCGGGGACGCGGCGGCCGGACGCCTCCATGTGCGCATCGATCGTAGCCTCCCGCTCGCGCAAGCGGCGGACGCGCACCGCGCGCTCGGGGCGCGGCAGACGACGGGGAAGCTGCTGCTGATCCCGTGACGGCCGCGACCCGACGCGAACGACGGCGCGTCGTCGCACGCGAGGGGTACGGCGAGGGCCGCGCGTTCGAGGTGGTGATCGGCGACCTGCTTTCCGAGCCGGTCGATGCCATCGTCAACGCCGCGAACGGCCAGCTGGCTCACGGCGGCGGAGTCGCGGCGGCGATCGCACGCGCGGCCGGGCCCGCGCTGGAAGAGGAGGGCGAACGCATCGTGGCCACCCATGGGCCGGTGAAAATCGGCGAAGCCGTGGTCACCACGGGCGGGAGGCTGCCCTTCAAGGGCGTCATCCACGCCGTCGGGCCACGCTGGGGAGCGGGGAACGAGGAGGCGGATCTGGTTCGAGCCCTCGGCTCGGCCTTCCGCAGCGCCCACGAGCGGGGCTGGGGTTCGGTCTCGTTCCCCGCCGTCAGCAGCGGGATCTTCGCCGTGCCGCTCGACGTGTGCGCGCGCGCTTACGTGCGCGCCGTCCGCGAGCTGATGGACGCGCAACCGCAGACGAGCCTGCGGACCGTGCGGCTGTGCCTGCTCGAGGGCCCGCTCGTGGCGCTCGTCCAGCAGGAGCTCGGGAAGCCTCACCGCCGAGGACGGCTCGCACCATCGTGAAGTCCTGATTCGGGAGGATAGACGCCCACATCGAGACGCTGATGCGCCGGTACAACCAGAGGCTGTATCGCGTCGCGCGCTCGATCCTCAGGGATGCGAGTGAGGCGGAGGACGTGATGCAGCAGGCCTACGTCAATGCCTATCTGCCCACGCGCTCCCGGACCGGCGGCCCAACCCGGAGCAGCAGGCGCACACCGCGCAGTTGCGCCAGCTCCTCGAGTCGGCCATCGACGGCCTGCCCAGGGGCTACCGCTCCGTGTTCGTCCTGCGGGAGGCGGAGGGGCTTGCCACGCCGGAGGTGGCGGAGTGCCTGGGCATCAGCGAGGACGCTGTGCGGACGCGCGCCTGCATCGCGCGCGAGCGCTGCTGCGGCGACACATCTACGAGAGCACCGGGGCGACCAGCGGGTCCGCGTTCTCATTCCATTTGTCTCGCTGCGACCGCGTGGTGACGCGAGTCCTGGGCGAGCTGAGCCTTCCCTCGAGGACGCGCTTCGCTTGAGGATCGGAGACTTGCGAGCGGCTACCAGCTCGCGGAGAGGCCGAGCCCGATGCCCTGGCCGTGCGGGTCGGTCAGGGGGCCCACGCTCACGAAGCGCTTCCGTGCGGGCCGTTCGCCGTCGAGCCGCGCGACCGTGCGTCCCACGATGAAGCCGATCGTCGCTCCGGCGATCACGTCGCTCAGGTGGTGGCGGTCCTGCTCGATGCGCGAGAGCCCGATGCCGGCGGCGAGCACGTACATCGGGACGCCGACCTTCCAGCCGTAGTGGTGGCGGGCCACGCCAGCGAGGCTGAAGGCGGCGGAGGTGTGGCCCGAAGGGAACGAAAGCGAGTCGCTGCCGTCGGGCCGCCCGCGCGTCACGGTGTGCTTCAGGAGACCCGTGTAGGCGGCGTTCACGATCATCGCCTGCGCGAAATCGTACGTCGCCGACCGGAACTGCCCTTGCGGCGCGAAGCGGCCGGCCACGAAGAGGGCGCCCACGACCGGCACGATCGCGCCGCCGCCTACCGTCGCGCCCGTCGTGCCGCAGGACTGGCAGGCACCCTGAAGAACGTCCTTCGTCCGGTAGTCGAATGCCGAACCCAGCGTGGTCGCCCCGACGCCGATCGCGAATGGCAGCAGGTTCTGTCCCGAGAAGACGCCGAGGAAGTTGCGGCCGAGGTTTTTCGGGAACGCGGAGAGCGTGCGCCTGTCCTCACGCGAGACGTCGAACATCCCGCGCGTGTCGAAGATCTTCCCCGGCCCGGTCTCCCGCGGCAGGTCGAGGCTTTGTGCGCGGCAGGGGATGCTACTGCACGCCAACACCAGCGCCAGCGTCGCGCCGGCCGTGGCCTCGAGCTTCCTCAACCCAACCTCCTGGCCGAGCGCCCGTTTGGGCGCGCGACGGTCCCGGGGAGTATGGCATGACCTTTCGACGACAAGCTGCCAGAGAGCGCCAACGACCGTCAAGAGTTGTCAATGCGTGAGCCGGCACACACCCGGTGGGCGCCGCCGGGCAGGCCGCCACTCTGGTACCGTGGTGGCGTGAGAAGCGGGGCGATGCCGGGGCGTGCGGGGCCGTCGAGCCGGATCTCCGCGGCCCCGACCCGCACGCGGCCCGCGAGTGCCACGCCCGTCCACCCGCGGCAGTTGCTGGCGCCCGCGCAGACCGTCGCGAGTCCCGAGACGGGCCTCGAGTACCGCGTCGAGCGGCTGCTCGGCGCGGGCGGCTTCGGCCAGGTCTATCTCGCCCGGCGGCTCGGTCGCTCATCGGTCGTACCCGCCCGGCTCTGCATCAAAGTCAGTGCTCGCATCGACACCTGGCTCCGCGAGGCGTACTTCGGGCAGCTGCTCGACGGGCATCCGCGGGCGATCCAGGTGTTCGACGCGTTCCCGCTCGTACGCTCGGACGGCCGGCTGCTCTATTGCCTCGCCTTGGAGCACGCGCGTCACGGCGACCTGCGGGCGTTCCTGTACCGCACCGGCCAGGGCTGGCACGAGCGCACGGCGCGCCGCGAGATCGCGGGCATCCTGCAGGTGCTGGGGAAGCTGCACCGGGGCCAGGTGCTCCACCGCGACCTCACGCCGATGAACGTCTTCGTGTGCGAAGGAAAGAGCCTGAAGCTCGGCGACTTCGGCCTGGTCCGCCAGCAGAGCGACCGCCGCGGCGCCACGGCCGACGCGCTCAATCCCATGATGGCGCCGAGCGACATCGTGGCGGGCTCTGTCCCGAAGTGGCAGGCGCGCGACGACGTCTACCAGGTTGGGCAGCTGCTGGGAATGCTCGTGCGCGGCGACGCCCGGGCGCGGATCCGCACCGGCCAGATCCGCCTGCTGCCTTGCAGCGACCAGCTCAAGGAGGTCGTCTATCGGTGCATCGGTGAGCGGCGCAAGCGCTACGAAACGGCCGACGAGCTGATCGAGGCGCTCCGCACGCCGCCCGCGTCATTGCGGGCCGGGAGGCTGCGGACGCTCGAGGGTGTTCACCTCGCCTTCACCGGGATCCTGAGCCGGCCCCGGCGCGAAGCCCAGGCGGCCGCCCGGCGGGCCGGGGCCAAGGTCCATGGTGGTCCCTCGGCGCGCACGACCGTCGTCGTCCGCGGTCGGCCCAACCCGCGGCAGGCCGCCGGCCGGGACGCGGGCCTGAAGCTGATGGAGATCAAGCGACTCCGCGCGAAGGGGCAGCGGATCACGCTGCTGGACGAGAAGCAGTTCTGGCGCCTCGTGTTGCGGCGCTGAAGCCGCCTCGGCCTCTCGGGGACGATGGACTGCTGGGCTACCCACCACAGCTCACCAAGATCCGGCCAAGGGCCCGCCGCTCGAGCAGGAGGGACGCGGTTTCGACGACGGCTTCCAGGGGAACCTCCCGCGACACGATCTCGTCGAGCCGCGGCGGCTTCAGATCGGCGCCCAGCCGCGTCCAGACCTCGGCGCGCAACGGCATCGGGCAGTTGCCGGAGCTGACGCCCAGCAGGCTCACGCCGCGGAGAATCAGGGGAAAGACGGTGCCGTTGAGCTCCGGGGACGCAGCCATGCCGATGCAGGCGACCTGGCCCCAGAGGCTGACGTGACGAACGATCCCGGCCAGAAGCTCCCCCCCGACGTTGTCGATCGCTCCGCCGAAGCGTGCCGCTTCGAGCGGCCGCGAGCCCAGCTCGAGCGCGGCCGGGGTCTTGACCTCGGTCGCGCCCAGCCCGCGCAGGTAGTCGTGGTGCTCGGGCCGGCCCGACACGGCCAGCACCGGGTAGCCGCGCGACGCCAGGATCGAGACGGCCACCGAGCCGACGCCGCCAGTCGCTCCGGTGACCACGATCGGGCCCATCTCCGGCCGCTGCCCGTTCAGCTCCATGCGGACGATCGCGAGCGCGGCCGTGAAGCCGGCCGTTCCGAGAATCATCGACTCGCGCGGCGTCAGGCCAGCGGGCAGCGGGACGATCCAGTCCCCGGGCACGCGCAGGATCTCCGCGAAGCCCCCGTCGTGGCTCTCGCCGAGCCCCATGCCGTTCGCGAGCACGGCATCCCCCGTCTTGAAGCGCGCGTCCTGCGACGACTCGACGATGCCGGCCGCGTCGATCCCGGCGTTGAGCGGGAAGCGCTTGAGGATCTTCCCGCGCCCCACGACCGCGAGCGCATCCTTGTAGTTGATGCCCGACCAATGGACGCGCACCGCCACGTCCCCCGGCGACAGCTCGTCCACCGTCATCAGGACGAGCCTGGGCGCCACACGGCCGGCCTCCTCGAACACGCGGCAGGCGCGGAAGCTCACGGCGCCTTCCACCAGCCGAGCACGTCGTGCGCGACCGACCAACGCGGCCCGTGCACACGCGTCGCCTCGCCCAGGATCCAGTGCGTCCGCGCCGAATCGAGGCGGCCGCCCGCGCGCTGGGTGTCGATGAACGTGTCCATCGTGTTCAGCAGGTCGGGCTCGCCCCTCGGCACGGCGTACGCCAGCGAGAAACGCCCGAAGTGCGGGTGCGGCAGCGCTGGCGACAGCTGCGGGTGGAGCAGGCTCCAGGCGCAGGCGCGCTCCCACGACGTGAGCAGCGCATCGGCTGCGACCCGGCCAAGGACGAAGTCGGCCGGCGAGTGGACCGGCACCACCTCGGCCAGCGGCAGCGCGCGCGCGAGCGCCTCCATCCACTCGGCCCGGCCGATGATCGCGATGCGCACGCGCCGCGCCCGCAGGGCCATGGAATCGGCGAACTCCTGGCGCCGGTGGTCCGCCACCAGAAACGCGATCTGCTCATCGGAGTAGGACCGCGAGAAGGCGGCGAGCTCGCTCGCCCGAGCGCTGACGCGCACGCCCGACATCACTGCGTCGAGCCGGCCGTTCGCCAGCGCGTCCACGAATTGATCGCGCGGCAGGGCGACGTGCTCGAGCCGAACGCCCAGCGCCAGCGCGAGCTGATGGGCCATCTCGGCGTCGAAGCCGACCGGCGCGCCGGATCCGTTCAGGAAGGCCCAGGGGATCGAGTCGGGATCGAAGCCCACGCGGATGCGGCCGCTCGCGCGCACGAAGTCGAGCCGGGTGCCCGGTGGAGGCGGCGCCCTGGGCAAGGGCGGGAGCTCCGGCAGGAACGTGGCGGGCGCCAGCGGTTCGCGCGGCTGGATCGCGGCGAGCACCTCTGCCCGCGTGGCCGGGTCGGGCAGCACGCGGGCGAGCAACAGGCGTGTGCCGGCCAGAAACGCCGCCACCAGAGCCACGCTCACCACGCCGAAGCGGACGAGCCGCGGCCTCTGGATCCGCAGCCGTCCCGTGATCAGGCAGGTTCCAAGTATGGCGATCACGAGCGTGTGCATCGTGGCGGCCATCGAGCCGAAGCGGCTGTTGAGCACGCCAGACACCACGAACAGCCGGAAATGATCGGCCGGGATCTGGACCAGGTCGAGCAGGAACGGGATCGCGCTGTTGATGCTGCCGAAGACGGCGAGCAGCCCGGCCCCGGCAAGAGCCGGGTACTGAGCGAGCTCGAGCGGCAAGCCCGCGTACCAGGCCACGAACGGCACGAAGCTGACGCTCAGCAGCTTGGCCGAGTGGGGAAAGTTGAACGAAGTGGGCACCAGCACGTCGACGAGCTCGCCCTCCGTCTGGTCGCTCGCGTCGCCCTGGGCCAGAAGCTCGCGTGAGCGTTCGACGAGCAGCGGCAAGACGATGAAGAGATTGGACGTGACGAAGGCCGTGACCAGCGCATCCTGAGCAGAGGCGAGCAGGTCGCGGTGCCGGACGTGCGTCAAGGCCGCCACGAGCCCCGGCAGCAGCCAGAACGTCAGCAGGCAGGCAAGGCCGGCGTAGACCAGCAGGAAGCCCTGCAGGCGTTCGAACTCCTCGAGCCGCATGCTGCCGGCGGTATGGGCGGCGATCGCGAAGATCCCGAGCGGCGTCGTCTTCGACACCATGGCTCCCACCCGGCCCATGGCTTCGTTGAAGACCGCGAGCGGGCGCAGCAGCGCTTCCTTTTCCTTCAGGCCCATGAGCGCCACGCCGGCGAGGATCGAGAACACCACCACCGCGGGCACGACGTTGTTCGCGAGCGCGTAGAAGGGGTTGGACGGGATGTAAAGGCTCAGCCAGTCGATCGGGTGCTCGGCCTCCTGGGGTGCGGCACTGAAGAACGCGCCACCCTTGCCCTCGGGCAGCGCCAGCGGGGAGAGGAACACGAGCCCGAGCGTCAGCGCCCAGAGCACCAGCAGCAGCGCCCCGCCGCGGGTGAAGACGAGGCGGGCCTGCTGGCTGCCGAGGCTGCCGAAGCCGTAGATCAGCGACCCGGCGACGTACGGCAGCACGGTGATCTGCAGCAGCTGGATGAAGGCGCGCCCGCCGATACTGAGGAAGGCCAGCTTCTCGCCGAAGAACAGGCCGAGCGCCATGCCGCCGATGAGCGCGATGAAGATCTGCTTGGAAAGAGTCATTGTAGCGGGGGCGCGGGGGGATTCTAGCGGGGGCTCGGGGGGCGCTCAGCCCCCCGAAAGCTTGGTCCAGAGCGTCCTGGCATGACTCGTTCGTTGTTCTCCGCGAATGATCCCGGAACCCTAGCCCCGCCACGAGGGCCTGTCAATCGCCGGCATGAAGTGTCGGGTCATGCCTCGCCGCATGCTGGCGCGGCAAGATCCGGAATCGCGAGGAGGACGTCTTGATCGGTCAGCAGCTCCGGCCCGTCAGACGTTCGGGGTAATGATCACTTCGTTCCCCTGGATGCGCGCGGGGAACGCGAACAGCGGCCGGTTGGCGGGGCCGTTGACGACCTGGCCGGTCGTCCGGAAGCGTGAACCGTGACACGGGCAGTCGAGCGTTCCACCCGAGCTCATCGGCAGGCCCACCGTGCACTGCATGTGGGTGCAGATGCGCGACACAGCCACCACCTGGGTGTCCGACACGCGGGTCACGGCGAGCGGCGTCTGGAGTCCGCCGACCAGGTTCGCCGAGGCCTCGACCGTCTGGCCAATCCCCATCAGCGGGATCTTGATCTCACCCGTGATCGTCGGCGGCGTCGGCGGCGCGGAAGGCGATGTCGGCGAGCCGCCGCCGCCGCAGCCAGTCAGCGTGCCGGCCACCGTGGCCCCGGTCGTCACGACGAAGGTCCGACGCGTCGCCTTCACGGCGCGATCCCAAGGCGGTAGACGATTCCGGCCGAGGCCCGGAACCCGCTCGCCTTCCCCTCGTCGACGTCGTTCCAGAGATAGTCGCCCTGGAGGCGCACGGCGAGCTTCTTCGCCACGCGGAAGTCCACGCCGCCCCCGCCCAGCACCCCGAAGCGCTTGCTGGTCTCCGAGATGTCCACGTCGAGAATGCTGATCGTCCCCTTGTCCTGCACCAGCCCCGCCAGTGCCCGCACGTAGAAGACCGTCCCGCCGCGCTTGCCGAAGCGGACACCGGGCCCCGCCATCAGCGTCAGATCGTCGAGGTTCACGCCCGACTCCTTGCCCCGGTGGAAGCTCGTGTCGACGAAGCCGGACAGCGGGCCGAAGAGGTCGAACCCGAGAGCCAGGTTGGCTCCGTGCCGGTTGGTCTCGTCGATCTTCGCGAACGAGTAGCCGGCGAAGAGATCGGTGCCGTGGGGCTCGCCCGCAGTGACCGGCCCGGCCGCGAAGGCGAGTCCCAGGAGCGCGAGCAGCAGCGGCGCAAAGGAGTAGTGGCGATTCACGATGGAGTCCTTTCTGTGAGGTGTCTCAGACGACGCCGACTCCCGCTCCCGGCGTGTAGCCCGGGAAGAGCGACGCGCCGATCCCGAACTGGGCCCGCGCCACCTCCTGGAACACGTCCCGGAAGTCGGTCGTGGCGGCGAGGTCGCGGTTCTGGTAGAGCTGGCTGCGGCTGAGGCCCGGCCATTGTCCGAGGACGCGTCCGCCGCGCACCCGCCCGCCGAGCGCCAGCATCGCGTAGCCGGTGCCGTGGTCGGTGCCCGCGGCGCCGTTCACCGCCGCGGTGCGCCCGAACTCGGTCGTCACCATCAGCACCACGTCGTCGAGCATCCCGCCGAGGTCGGTGGCGAAGGCGGCGAGCGCCAGGCCGAGCGACCGGTAGTCGTTCGTGTTGTTGACGAGCTGGTTCGAGTGCGTGTCGAACGCGCCCCCCACGTTCACGTAGATGCAACGCGTGCCGACGCCGGTCTTGATCAGCCCCGCCGCCTGGCGCAGGGCGTTACCCGTGTTCCCGGCGGGGTAGACCGCGCCGTTCGCGGGCGCGGGTGCCGGGGAGCGCAGCAGCGTGTTGATGGCTTCGAACGTCTCGAGCCCAGTCGTCCCGACCTGGGTCGAATCCGACTGGTACATCTCGGTGAGCCGTCCCTCGGCCTCCGCACGCCAGTTCGGCGCGCGCAGGTCGAACGACGTGAGCGTCTGCGCCACGAGCACCGGCTCCGGGCCCAGGAACGAGCGCACGAGCTGCGCCGAGAACGAGACCGCCTGGGTCACCTCACGGCCCGGGATCTGGGCGATCGCGCGATCGAGCCAACCGGTGGCGGTCTGCTTTTCGCCCGGCGTGCCGGACTCCATGAAGTCCTGCGCGTCGAAATGCGAGCGCGTGAGGCCGGGGTTGCCGACCGCGTGGATGAACGCGAGGCGGCCGTCCTGGAAAAAGCTCGCGAGCGGCGCAAACTGCGGGTGCATGCCGAAGTAGCCGTCGAGGTTGACGACGCCGCCGGCCTGGCCCGGGCGTGGCAGCGCGATGCCCTGGCGCAGGTTGTAGTACTCGGAGTCGCCGTAGGGCACGCAGAAGTTGAGCCCGTCGGTGCCGCCGCGCAGAAAGACCTTGACCAGCACCTTCGGGCCCGCGCCGGCGGCCTGCGCCGTGCGCACGAGCAGCGACGAGGGCGCCATGCCCACGCCCACGGCGGCGAGGCCGGCCCCGCGGAGGAACACGCGACGCGACACATCCCAGGTCATGACCTCACCTCACCTGCATCTCGGGGCCCGCGAGCAGCAGCCCCGCGACCCGGGCCTGGACCGAAACGCTGCCGGAGGTCGTCACGCGCGCCGCCGCGGCGAGCGACGCGGCCGTGAGCGTGCGCCCGAACACGACTTTGTTGATCGCCGTCGCGGCCGAGATCGGGTTGCCCGGGTCGCCGCCACCCCTGCGGATCAGGCCGCCGACATCGGCCGTCACGCCGGTGACCCTTCCCGCGGCCAGGTCGAGGGCGAAGTTCATCCGGTAGAGCTGCGCCGACGGGTTCATCCAGTCGGCGCCCCGATTGCTGAACCCGGTCGGCGGGTTGCACGCGTAGAGCGGCATGCCCGAGTCCTGGATCGCCGTGCGCGACGCGCGTGGGGTCTGCACCTCGGCGCCCACGGCTCGCAGCGTGCTGATCACGAACTCGAGCCCGGTCTTGGGCTTGCCGGCCCCGAACGCCTCGGCCCAGAACTCGGCGCTCCCGAACAGGGCCTTGGTCACCTCGCGCAGGTCGCCGTTCGTGCGCAGGAAAACGTCGGCGAGCCGCGACACGAGCGCCTCGGACGGGTCGTCCGCCACGAAGCGCTGCGCGAGCCGCTTCGCGATGTAGTGCGCGGTGGCCGGATGCACGGCGAGGTAGTCGAGCAGCATCTTGACGTCGCCCTCGCCGCCGCCGCCCGGGACCGCGAGGCCGAACACCTGCTTGGCGTTGTTGTCGTGGTTGGCCGAGCGGTACAGGTAGTTGCCGGTCTGCCCGACGTTGTCGATCCCGTGCCCGGTGAGGCAGCGCGAGGCCTCGACCACGTCGGTCTGCGAGTAGCCGGCGTCGACGCCCACCGTGTGCAACTCGAGCAGCTCGCGCCCGTGGTTCTCGTTGATCCCGCCGACGGTCCTGCCCCCTCCCACCGGGCGCGGCACCGTGTTCAAGTAGTTGTCGAGGTAGTAGAGCATCGCAGGGTGAAGCGTGGCGGCGCCCAGCAGCTCGCGGAAGCTCGAAAACACGTGCGGCCGGATCGCGTCGCGCTCGTAAGACGAGATCGAGTAGCGGTCGAACCCGTCGTTGACGAACACGTTGAAGTGGTTGAACCAGAAGTCGACGAGCACTTCCTGGAGCTGGTTCCTGCCGTGCACCGACCGGACCACCTTCGCGTTCATGAACTCGTCCAGGATCACGCCGATCGTGCGGGTGTCGGCGTTGTAGAGGGCGAGCACCTGCGAGGTCGGGTACGCGAGGGTCGTGTAGCCGGCGAGGCGGGTGGCGAGCTCCGGGTCGGGTCCGGGCTCGAGCTGCTCCTCGATCCACTTCGTGGGGCCGGTGTCGAGGAGGCTTTCGAGATCACCCGGGCGCGGGCCGTAACCCGCTCGGTTGAGGAGGTGCAAGGCGACGCGGGGACCTAGCGTTTCGGGCACTGGCACGGGGCTACCTCTAGTTTACCGCGGTTTTGCGGGAGTCTGCAAAGGACGCTTCTGAACCGCTTTGACCGCAAGGATGCCCATAGAGTTGAACCAATGCAAGGGGGAAAATCACTCCGTAGCCCTGTGGCCTCGATGCTCGGGTGATTGCTCAGAATAGCTACGAAAAACGGCTATTCTCAGGCCTGGGTGCCACGGGGCTCGGGGACGTCGCGGCGCCAAGCCGCGACCTTCGGGGGGTGCCGCCCCCCCGGCGAGCTCGTCCCAAGAACCGGTGAGCCGACCCGCGCCGCGTTTTTCACGTGCTAGGATGCCCGCCTTCGGCAGGAGGCGCTCATGAGGCTCTGGATCCTTCCCCTGACGTTCGCCCTGGCCGTGCCGGCCGCGGCGCAGCAGCAGGACTTCTCGCAGGTCGAGATCAAGGCCGAGAAGGTGGCCGAGGGTCTCTACATGCTGACCGGCCGCGGCGGGAACATCGGCCTTTCCGTTGGCAGGAACGGTGCTTTCGTCGTCGACGACCAGTTCGCCCCGCTCACGGAGAAGGTCCTCGCGGCGATCAAGTCGATCACCCCCGACCCGGTGCGCTTCGTGGTGAACACGCACTGGCACTTCGACCACGTGGGCGGCAACGAGAACCTGGGGAAAGCCGGCGCCTTCATCGTGGCGCACGAGAACGTGCGGCGCCGGATGAGCACCGAGCAGTTCAGCGCGACCTTCCAGCGCACGACGCCCGCGTCTCCCGAGGGCGCACTGCCGGTCGTGACCTTCGCCGACGCCGTCACCTTCCACTGGAACGGCGAAGAGATCCGCGTCTTCCACGTGCCGCCCGCCCACACCGACGGCGACTCGATCATCCATTTCGTGAAGGCCGACGTGGTCCACATGGGCGACCTCTTCTTCAACGGGATGTATCCGTTCATCGACGTCTCCAGCGGGGGGAAGGTGGACGGCATGGTCGCGGCGGCCGACCGCGCGCTCGCGGCCGCGAGCGACAAGACCCGCATCATTCCCGGCCACGGGCCGCGCGCGACGAAGGCCGACCTCCTCGCCTACCGCGACACGGTCAAGACCCTGCGCGACCGGATCGCGAAGCTGAAGAAGGAAGGCAAGTCACGAGACGCCGTGATCGCGGCGAAGCCGCCAGCCACGACGCCAAGTGGGGCCAGGGCTTCATGAAGCCCGACGTCTTCACGGGCCTCGTCTACGATTCGTTGCCGTAGGCGGGCGCTTCCGACGCCGCAACAAGGTCTCGTGCTCCCACGTACGGAACGGCTTCCACGTTTCATCCCGAGCGAGGCCCAGGTCGCGCGACTGATGGCAGCGCCAGGGGCGGCCACGGCGCTCGGCTTGCGCGACCCGGGCGATCCTCGAGCTGCTCTACGGCACGGGGCTGCGGCTCTCCGAGTGCTCGCGCCTCGACCTCACGGACGTAGACCTCGCGGCGATGACGGTCCTCGTCCGGAACGGGAAGGGCAAGAAAGACCGCCTGCTCCCGATCCCCGGTCGCGCCGGCGAGGCCCTCGACGCCTACCTGCAGCGGGCTCGCAGCCTCCTCTCTCGCGATCCGAGCGAGCGTGCGCTCTTCCTCTCACGGGACGCCACTCGACTGACGCGGACCGCGATCCAGCTCGCCGTGAAGTGGCACGGCATCGGCGCCGGCCTCCCGCACTTGAGCCCCCACGCGCTTCGGCACGCCTGCGGGACGCACCTCATCCGTGGCGGGGCGGACCTCCGGCATGTGCAGGAACTGCTCGGCCACGAGCGGATCCAGACCACGGCCATCTACACAAGCCTTGACCTATCCGACCTCCGAACGGCCCTCGAAAAGTGCCACCCGCGAGAGAGGGGGCTCCGGAAGCCCGCATGAATGGCGGGCGCGCGTGAGGCTCCTGTGACCTATTGCGAAATGGGTATCGACGTCCGCTCGTACGCCCAGGCCAACCAGGACGTCAAGCGTGCTGCCTGTGTCGGCTGCGGCATGTGCGCCCACATGTGCCCCCGCGGCGTGCTCAAGCTCGAGAACAGGCCCGTACGCTGGAAGGCGGGGCAGCAGATCAGGGTCTACGCCGTGGACTTGTAACCGGACCGACGACGGCGCGGCCGAACAGCACAATGGCCGCAACCGTAAAGTTCTCGGCACAGGAAGCCAGCGCTCCGCGGGAGAAGCGTCGTGACGAGCTGCTGTCTCCCAAAGCCTCCTCAGCGTTCCTGCGTACGCCCGCGGTGTCGCGGTGGCTTCGGCGGCCGTTTGTCCCAAGCGGGGACTGACCGAGACCGCCTGGATCGCCCGTCGCTGGTACTGCTCCGCGGACCCTTCCGCCCGCACTCGCGTGTGGGCAGCCCTTGGCTTCGTCAGCCACGCGACACCGCTTCCTCGGGTCCGAAGAGGGTAGTGAGCGCCCCTCGCACGCTCACCCCGTCGGGCCCCGGGCCCTCATCCCCGCCTGACGCGCCCGGCCGCGCATCAAACCACTTGGGGGTATTCATGTGACCGGACTAGGCTCAGGGCATGGTGCAGCAGCCCCGGGCGGGTGTCCACTACCCGAGGTCCATTGGAGAGTTCCGGTCGTGGTTCGGGACC
>Ga0247727_10000617_pt1 | contig 87007 bp, 85 predicted proteins | sample WisWelCaveWW1625_FD_202498 | JGI IMG/M metagenome (GOLD analysis project Ga0247727, IMG submission 202498) | Biofilm microbial communities from Wishing Well Cave, Virginia, United States - WW16-25 | ecosystem: Environmental > Aquatic > Deep subsurface > Groundwater > Cave microbial mat | place... | reverse complement strand
AGGTGCGGGTAACGAGGCACCCACGCGTCCACTTTCAGCCCCAAGTTGGCCACGCCGTTTGTGGGAAACAAACGGCCTTGCGTTCATTCCTTCGCTCCGAGCCCCGGCCGGAAATCGATCGCCAGCTCATGGCCGGTGGCTTCGGCAATCCGCTCAAGCGTGCGGCTCGTCGCCAGCGAGCGACCCGTCTCCAACCTGGCGATGTTCGCTTGATCGGTACCGATCAGTGATCCCAGCTCGCTCTGCGTCAGCCTCACCGCCGTGCGCAGCCGGGCAATGGCGTCGCCGGCAACGCTGGCTGTCTGTGCATCGGCGCCGGTGATTGACCCCGCCACACCGCGCTCAGCACCCATCCGTGCGCTACTGACCACGCGCGCCGCGCTCGCCTGAAAGTTCCACAAATACAAGCGCTAGACGCTGACCACTTCAGGCGATCGAGGGGTCAAGATTGGACGCCGATCGGGGGTCCACATTGCGATCCGTTTGACACGGTGCATCGCTCGCTTCCCTACTCTGCGCTGCTTTGAACGGATCGGCTTGTCCGAGCAGCGGCGCCAACATGCGCTGCATGGCGCCGAGTAATGATTGCGTATCGCTGAAGCGTTGATTGAGATTCTTGATCTGATCGTCCTTTGCAACCAGCTGGGTCTTGAGAAGGCCGATGACATCATCCTTTTCCTCGATGCGCTTCTCCAGAAGCACGACATGCCGCGATACGTCGCTCTCCCCTGTCGCCGCCGGTCGCCCCTTGGTGCTGTCGTTTGAATGGCTCTGTTCTTGAACGACAGTTGTCGCGACAGGGCGCGACGCGTCGCGGTCAGTCGCGACCATGTCGAGTGCTTTTAACTCCTCGATTTGCGCGATGTGACGAGCGACAGACTGCGGCGTCACGAGATACTTGTCGCCGGTTGTCGTCGCTACTTTTTGTGCATCGAGATGGCCACTGGCGCAGTACCGCTGCAGCGTTCTGATGGTACGGGCGTGCCCGGCCTGAGCGTAGCGTTCGGAGACCTCGTCGAGCGACAGAGTGAAGTCGTTGTCGCGGCTTGTCGCGACCGGACGCGACTGGTCGCGGAGAGTGTCGTCCATAGGAGAAGTATAACAGGCGAACAGCGGGGACTTAGCGGCTATCCACAGTGACCAATAGTAGTGAACCTTCGGGAGGCAGACGGCGCCCGGGAGCGCCGTGAAAATGCTACCTATGCGCTACCTAACGAGATTTTCGCTTTTGCGGACTTCTCGTAAGTCTTTGTTTTTATTGGCGACCCCGGCAGGACTTGAACCTGCGACCCCCTGATTAGGAATCAGGTGCTCTATCCGCTGAGCTACGGGGCCGGCCGACGCGTGCAAGGATTTACACGAATTCAGCTCGCCCCGTCCCGCAGATTTTTGCCGGACAGGCGGTCGCTCAGGTGCGGAACAGGTAGATCGGGCTGGTCCAGGCGCGGTGGCCGTCCTCCTGCTGCACGCGCACATAGAGGCGCGTATCACCGCTGGTCCGCACTGCGAGCCGGCGCCGCAGCGCCAGGCGGCGCTCGGTCATTGTCTCGGGCAGCCGCTGCAGCCCGACGGCGCGCTCCAGGCCGCCGGCCGCGAACACGATGGGCTCGAGCCCTAGGTCGGCGATCGCCAACTCACCCGATGCCGGTGCCGTCTTGAAGGCGAGCCGGCCGGCGCCAGCCTGCTCCAGCCACAGGTCGATGGCGCCGTAGTTGCCGGTGGTGACGGCCCGCCAGGCGAGGCTGGTGGCGTCCTGGCTCCGGATGCCGCGATCGAGGTTCCAGTTGTTGATCACGGCGGTGCGCAAGATGCGGTTGCCCACCACCTCGAGCGACCCGTCCCAGGTGGTGGTGCGGGCCCGGCCGCGGTACTCGGCACCTTCGTAGACGAGCCGCACGCGGGCGCCGAGCTGTCCCGCCGCGTAGGGCCGCACGGTTTCCAGTAGGTCGAGGCCGTCGTAGATGTCGAGCCGCTCGATCGGGGCCGAGCCGACCACGTCGACGGCGAGCTCCACCTCGCCGTCGCGGACGCGGGCGATGTCGCCCATGATCAGCCGCCGGGTCTTCTCGCTGCCCGTCGGGCCGGCGGCGGGATCGCGCAGGAACACCTCGGCGTCCGATGCCAGATCGGCCGACACGGTGATCAGAGCGCGGTTGCCCGTGGTGGCGTAGTGGCGCCGCCGCCGCATCGACTCGAAGACGCAATCGCGGTCCAGCCGCTCCGCCAGGAAGCAGGTGAGCCCGCCGTAGCTGCCGAAGAACGAGGCGCCGGGATAGCAGGCGCCCGGCCGCCCCTTGTGGCCGTCGGAGTTGGCGACGATGCCGACGCGGTAGTTCTGCTCAAACGCGTCGCGCACGATCCACTCGAAGGTGCCCCAGGCCGAGTGCACCTCGACGGCCGTTTCCATCGGATCATGCGCATACTTGATATCGGCGTAACGCCCGCCGACATGCGCCATCACCACGCAGTCGCTGCCCCTGAGCTTCTCGAATAGCGCGTGCGCATCATGCGCATCGGAGGGCTCGTCGGCGATGTCGGCGGCGTCCGCGATCTGGGCATGCGAGGAGCGGTGGATGGTCTCTCCCTCGTGGCGGTAGTGCACGTTGCGGTCGCCACCGACTGCTGTATTGGCCGACCACTCGTAGCCGGGGACGCAGACGAATTGACCGGGCTTGTCGAACTCGCGGGAGAGTTCGTTCAGCTCGCGCCAGAACGCGCCCGTGATCTGGAAGTCGTTGCCCTGGTGGCCCATCACGTCCAGGAACGCCTTGTCGCGGCCGAACAGGAAATAGTCGCGTGCGCTGTTGGTGCCGAGCGTCTCGTTCGACTGGCCGTGCGTGTCGCCCCAGAAGTGCACGAGCGGGGTTTGCGGCGCCGCGACGCGCAGGGGATTGGATCGGCACAGCTCGCCGCCGGTGTCGTCCAGCACGCGGATGGTGAGGTCGGCCGGCTCGCGCACCGAGAGGCCGTCCGTGGTTGCGGCGAAGCTGCCGGGGACGAAGCGCAGGGCTGGCGGCAGCCCCTCGATCGGCCGGCTGCTCTCGAGCCGCAGCGCGCGGTCGACCAGGTTCGACGGGTTGCCCCATTTATCGTCGGCCTTGATCGCGAGCCGGAACGGCGCGCCGGCGCGCACCAGCGTCGGCAGCACGGCGCGCCAGCGCACGCCGGGGCCGGGGACGATCGCGATCTGCGGGCTCTCGGGCAACGCCACGTAATCGTAGGTCGCGATCGGATCGGCGAACACGCGGAACTCGAATTCGCTCTCGCAATAGGTCTGCAGGCGGATGCCGGGCGAGCCGAAACGGCGGTCGCCGAAGCGGATGGTGATGGTGTCGCCGGGCGCGAGGAAATCCTTCACCACGCCGATATAGAGCGAGCGGCTCCAGGGGCGGATGTTGCGCTTAAATTCCCATTTGGCGTCGAGCGTGGCGCCGTTAGAGGCTTCAACGGTCGTGTAGCCGGGCGCCTTCGGGTCGGTAAACTGCACCGGGCCGAAGTCGGTGGCAAAGCGAAAGCCGATCTTGATGGAGCCCGTATCGTCCACCCCGAATGTGCCGGCGGCATAGGTGAGCACGAAGCTCTGCATCGATCCCGCCTCGAACGCCCCTCGGGGCTCCAGCGTCGCCGAGCCCATCAGGTCGGGGCGATAGTCCGAATAGGGCATCGGTGGTCCTTGCGGGTTTCCGTCGCTCATCGCCGCGCGAAATCGGGTGGGAAGCAAGCCCTAAATCGAGGCGAAGCACTTCGCAACGATCCCGACGGCTCCCTGCCCGACAGCTTGCCGGCGCGAAGCGCCCGGCGGAATGCCCGGAGCGGATCGCTTCGGATTGAGTCACCTTGCCTCGATCGAGACGTGGCGGTCGAAGCGTGAATCCTGCTCCATTTCATTAGTTTGCAGAGCAGGATTCACGTTCCACGATCGAAGCCGAGCGCTTCGATCAGAAGCGATCTTGCTCTAAGGGCAGAACAACGGGATCAGTCCGATGGCGCCGAGCGGCCGGCAGGCGTCCGCAAGGATCTCGGCGCGATACGCCCAGGCCGCAAGACCCGCAACCCACGGCAGGAGCGCACTCACGCCAACGTACCACGCGAAATTGCGGGCGCTGGCGAACTCCCACCAGCCGTCGCTGTCCCAATCGGCTTTCAGCACGTGCTTTTCGAACCAACGATCCTCGTGCGGGGCCAAGACCACCAACCGGCCCCGCTCGTAAACGGGATCCTCGTTGGCGCCGGTGCCGTTTCCGACCTCGCTGCGCCAGAAATGTGCGGCGAGCCCTACAAGCCCGCAGGCGACCGAGACGCAGAGGAGAAAGCCCAAATACTTCAGATCGACCATGGCCGGCTCCGCATTGAAGATCGAAGCCTAACCGCGGGCTGATTAATTTTTCATCCAATTGGCGTTCGCCCGCCGAGAGGGCGTCTATAGGAGCGCGGACCGGATCAGCAGCCCGACCAGTGCGACAGCCGCCACGCCGGCGAGCCACAGGCCGATGAACCACAGCAGGCGAACACCGCAGCTGGAGTCGGGTTGGTTGTTGGAACGCACGGTCGAGACCCCGCTGGAGCTTGCGGGACGACCCCGCCCGAGCAAGAATTAGGACGCCGCCGGCGCCTTGGGAAGATCGCTGAAGAGATCCCGCTCAGGCTTGTTGAGCCATGCTGCAATGATCGACTGTGCCGCCGGCGGGATCGGCTCGTTCTCGCTCAGCCATGCCGCGACCAACTCTTTCTTGCCCTCGAAGAACTTCGCGAGATCGTCGACGGATTTCTTTTGCGCCTCGATCTCCGCTTGAATGCCCCTGGCGAAGCGCGTGCTGCCGAGGCGAGAATCCCTGAGCCAGTCTCGGCCATACTGCGAAATTCGCTCGACCACCTGCTCGGACATCAAGCCGGCTATGATGCCGAGAAATGTGAGCAAGAAGGGGTTGAGCGCACCGGCTTGGGTGGCATACCGGGGATCGGAGGCCACAAGTACACCGGCCTTCACGACCACAAACATCATGAGCGCCGTGAGCGCTCCCAGAAATTGCCGAAACAATACGATCCGAAGCGTGAGCTCGTCTTCGCCAACGAAGAGGGAGCGCATCAGGTAAATCGAGCTGCCCAGTAGGCCCATTGCGACCATGAGCAACAGCAGCAGCATCTCATTCGGCACTCTCGTCAAGACTCTGAGCACCCCCAACTGATTGTCCAGCACATCGATTTCGGACACGAAATCCAGGATCTGATTCCGCGAAATGTCGTCTATCTGGTCGCCCGGCTTGAAAAAATCCTGGGCTCTGGCGCGCTTGGCATCCAGCTCCTCGGCCCTGCTCTTCAATCCGGCCGCCATCTCCGCCCACTGCCTGTTGAGCGAAGCCAGGCGCGCGGAGAGTTCGTCGGCGTCGGTGTAGAGTTTCTCGTAGTTGTCGATGAGTCCTTGGACGGAATCGCTCAGCCCCAATTCCTGCAGCTTCACTCGCAACAACGAAAATACTTCATAGCCATATCCCTTGGGCAGTTCCTTGTAGTTGGAGTCCCGCTCCTTTACGCGCGCCAGCAGCCTGTAGAGAATGTTGTCGAGTTGCTCAGATATCTCCCAGTAGCTCAACTGCACTGCGGATCGCTTTTCCTGCTGCTGGGCGATTTGACTGCGGAGCCTGACGAGCTCCTTCTCCAGCGGCTCGACCTCGCTTTTCAGATCCTTCCTTTTGTCCCTCAGGCGATCGATATTCCAGACTGAGTAGGAGAGCCCCTTCGACGAAAAGGATTGAATCCGCACCTGAACTTGAAAGGCGCTCAGACTGTAGATCGCAAAGATGGTCGATAGGACCGCTACCGCTGTAACCCACGCGGAGCCCAATATGCGGAGCATCGAATATGTCCGAGCGTTTTCAGCCATGGCACAATGAGATCTAGGAATACGTGTTAAGTGTGCCTCAAACGTTTCGGAAGCGCAAGCGACCCTGGCCACAGATCGGTGCTCTAGTGGTCCGCAGCAGCCATCAGTGATAGCTCGAGGCGTGGTGCACCTTGCCGCGGAACACCCAGTAGGACCAGGCCGTGTAGGCGAGGATCATCGGGATCAGAATGACGGCCCCGACCAGCAGGAACTTCAGGCTCGCGTCCGGCGCGGCGGCCGACCAGATGGTGATCGAGGTCGGCACGATGTAGGGATAGAGGCTGATGCCGAGACCGATGTAGCACAGCACGAACAGCGCCACCGCGGCGAGGAACGGCGGCGCCTCCTGCAGATTAGCAAGCCCGCGCAGCAGCACGAAGGCCGCCAACGCCACCATCAGCGGCACCGGCGCGGTGTAGAGGATGGCCGGCCACGCCAACCAGCGCGCCATGAACTGCGCATTGAGCAGCGGCGTCCACAGGCTGACGACGCCGATCAGCGCCAGCGTGCCGAGCGCAGCGATCCAGGCGAGACGATAGGCGCGGGCCTGGACTTTGCCCTCGGTCTTGAGGATCAGCCAGGTGGCGCCCAGCAGCGCATAGCCGATGACGACGGCAATGCCGGTGAGCAGGCTGAAGGGGGTCAGCCAATCCCACCAGCCGCCGACGTAGGTGCGGTCCGACACGGCGATGCCCTGGATCAGCGCGCCTAGCGCAATGCCCTGGGCCAGTGCCGCCACCCAGGAGCCCGAGGTGAAGGCCCAGTCCCACATCGCCTTGCGTTCGGCACGCCAGCGGAACTCGAACGCCACGCCGCGGAAGACCAAGCCCAGCAGCATGGCCGTCAGCGGCGCATAGAGCGCGGTGAGCGCGACGGAGTAGGCGAGCGGAAAGGCCGCCATCAGCCCGCCGCCGCCGAGCACCAGCCAGGTCTCGTTGCCGTCCCACACCGGGGCGACCGAGTTCATGGCCTCGTCGCGGCTCTGCTCGTCGTCGAGCAGCGGGAACAGGATGCCGATGCCGAGGTCGAAGCCGTCGAACAGCACGTAGGCGAGCACGGCGAAGGCGATCAGGCCGGCCCAGATGAAGGCGAGATCGGCAAACATTAGCGGCTCCCTCCCGCGAGCGCCGGCGCCGGCGTGATGCCCGCGGCGCGCTGCGGGGCGCCCGATTCCATGTCCGGCTCGTCGATGTTCGGCGGCTTTGCCATCAGGCGCAGGATGTAGATGACGCCGGCGCCGAACACCACGAAGTACACGATGATGAAGGCGACGAGCGAGGTCGCCACACCCGGCAAGGCGATCGGCGAGACGGAGTCGGCGGTGCGCAGCAGGCCGTAGACGGTGTAGGGCTGGCGGCCGACCTCGGTGGTGATCCATCCAGCCAGCACGGCGATGAACCCCGACGGCCCCATCAGCACGGCCGCGCGCAGCAGCCAGGGGTCGTCGTAGAGGCGCTGGCGCCAGCGCTGCCACAGGCTCCACAGCCCCAGCAGCAGCATCAGCACGCCGAGCCCCACCATGATGCGGAAGCTCCAGAACACGATCGTCGAATTCGGTCGTTCGGCACGGGGCCAAGCCTTCAGTCCCTTCACGGTGCCGTTCCAGTCGTGGGTGAGGATCAAGCTGCCGAGCCGCGGCACCTCGAGGGCGTAGCGCGTCGTCTCCGCGGCCATGTCGGGCCAACCGAACAGGATCAGGGGTTGGCCGGCGCGCGTCTCCCAGTGCCCCTCCATGGCGGCGACCTTGGCCGGCTGGTGCGCCAGCGTGTTGAGCCCGTGCTGGTCGCCGGCGACGATCTGGATCGGCGCCACCACCGCTGCCATCCACATCGCCATCGAGAACATCACCCGCGCGCCCGCGTTGTGCTGCTCGCGCAGGAGGTGCCAGGCGCCGACCGCGCCGACCACGAAGGCCGTGGTCAGGTAGGCGGCCAGCACCATGTGCACGAGGCGGTAGGGAAACGACGGGTTGAAGATCACGGCCCACCAGTCGACCGGCACGAACTGGCCCTGGGCGTTGATCGCGTGACCCTGCGGCGTGTGCATCCAGCTGTTGGCCGACAGGATCCAGAACGCGGACAGCAGCGTGCCGACCGCAACCATGAGGGTGGCGAAGAAATGCAGTCCCCGGCCCACCCGCTGCATGCCGAAGAGCATGACGCCGAGGAAGCCGGCCTCCAGGAAAAAGGCCGACATCACCTCGTAGCCCATCAGCGGTCCGACGATGGGGCCGGCCTTGTCGGAGAACACGCTCCAGTTGGTGCCGAACTGGTAGCTCATGACGATGCCGGACACGACGCCCATGCCGAAGCTCAGGGCGAAGATTTTCTTCCAGTAGTTGAAGACGGCGATGAACACCGCGCGGCCGGTGGCGAGCCACAGCCCTTCGAGCACGGCGAGATAACTCGCGAGCCCGATGGTGAAGGCGGGAAAGACGATATGGAACGAGACGGTAAAGGCGAACTGCAGCCGCGCCAGCGTCAGTGCGTCGAAGAGCTCCATACGGGCCTAGCTCCTCTCTGGCCGGCTCCTTCAGGCCTTGGCGCCGGACGGGCGGAAGGGGCCCATCTCGAGATCGTCGCCGGTCGCCTCGGGGCCCGGATCGTCGGGCGCCCGCGGCGGCACGAAGATCTTGGGCTCGATCGGCGCGCGCGACCGGGCGGCGGCCCTGTCCGGTGGTTTGGGCGCAGCTGCTGGCGGAGCGGTCTTCGGCGCCGCCGGCTCGACACGCGCTTCGGGGACCGCCCGCGCAGCGGCAGGCAACGGCTTGACGGTGGTCGTGCTCGGGACCGACGCGCTCGGCGCCGGCACGACCGGCGCAGGCGCGGGCGGCGCGACGATGATCGCGGGCACCTCGGCGACGGCTGGTACCGGTCGGGCGCGCGGCTCCGCGGTCACCGTGACCGGGACGGCCTCCACCACCTTGGGCCCCGTCTTGGCGCCGGCCTCCACGTGCTCCAGCGCCGGCTCCGCGCCGGCGGCCAATCCGGCGCCGAGGCCAACCAGCTCCTCCATCTTGGCCGCCAGCAGGGCGCCGGCGGGCTGGTCGATCGCCTCCACGGGCACGCGCCAGCGGAAGGCGTCGAGCGCCCCCGTCACCGGCGACACCGGCGCCCAGCGGTCGGACACCACGCCGTCGGCGGTCCAAGCCGGATCGCGCGGCGCGTTCACCGCCCGCGCCAGCCATTCGCGCACGCGGCCCGTGTGGCCATGCTGCTCGCCCTCGATGCGGGCCATCAGCGTGCACACCCGCTGCGTCAGGCGACCCGCCAGCAGCGGCTCAAGGGCCTTGCGCGCCTCGTCCCATTCCCGCGCGTCGATGGCGGTGATGGCGAGCGCGATCGGCCCCTCGTTGTCGTGCGGCGTCAGGCGGCCGAGATAGCGCATGCGATTGAGCCGGTCGCGCGGGCTGTCGCCGGGCCGGGCGTAGGCATAGGCCGCAGCCAAGTCCGGGTGCGGGGACAGCCGCCAGGTCTTGAGCAGCACGCGCGCCGCCTTCGGCGTGTTGCTCTGCGAGGCCAAGATGCGGCCGGCAATGGCCGCGGCGGGCCCCAGGTCGGGGGCCAGGCGATGCGCCTCCAGCGCCAGCTCGCGCGCCTTCTCGGGGGCCGTATCCTCGGCCGTCTGCGCCTGCGCGGCCAGCAGCACGGCGCGACGCCGGTTGGCCACCGCCTTGTCGATCAGGTTCTGGCGCCGGCCGACCGCGAGCGTGTCCAGCGCGCCCTGCCAGTCCTCCGCCCGGCACTGCAGGTCGAACAGCGCCTCGACCGGCCAGGCGAGCTTGGGATTGAGCGCCAGCGCGCGCTCGGCAAACTGGCGGGCCGGTTCCTGCTCGCCCTCGCGCTGCGCCTCCAGGAACAGCCCGCGCAGGCCGAGCTGCTCGGTGTCGGGCGAGGCCAGCATGGCCTCGAAGATGCGCCGCGAGGTGGCGCGGTCGCCGGTGAGCTGGGCCGCCTGGGCGCGCAGCAGATGGGTGAGCGGCTCGTTCGGCAGCGCCTTGCGCGCCTGCACGGCATAGCGCGAGGCCAGCATGCGGTCGCCGGCGCCGATGGCGATCATGCCGCTCGACAGGGCATCGAGGCCGCGCTGCTCGCGCCGGCGATGCAGCACGCGGCCGACCATGGCCGGGCTCGACCACAGCCAGCGCAGGATCGACCACGTCAGCAGCATGGCGCCCACCACCAGCAGCAGCATCACGAAGCCGCGGAACACGCTGGTCTCGGCCACGTAGTCCTGCCACTCGATGACGATCGTTCCCGGTCGGTCGGCCAGCCAGTGCAGGCCGGCGGCAGCCGCCAGGACCGCGACGAAGAAGATGATGAGGCGGGTCATCGCTTGGCGTCCGGTGTGCTCGCGCGGCCCGTCGCGGGTGCGGCGCCGAGCGAGGTCTTGAGCGCCGTCTCGACGTCGGCGAGAGCCTGGTCGACGGCCTGGCGGGCCGCCACTTTCCTGACCCAGTCCTCGCCGGCGAGCTCCGCCTTGGGCGGCAGCTTCTTGGCGTTCGCCAGCACGTCGGCGAGGCGGCCGTCCTTCAGCGCCGTCTCCATGCGCCCGATCACCGCCTCCGCGCTGTTGTCGTCGGCGGCATGGCCGGCCTTGCGCACGCGCACGATCGAACGGGCGCCCGACAGCAGCCGGTCGACGACGGTCGCATCCGCCGGCTGCTCCTCCGCGTCGAGCATGGCGTTGGCGACCTTGCGGAACGACTTGGCCAGCTCCGGAATGGTCGGCACGCCCTCCTGCATGGAGCGCTCGAGGGCCGAGAGATTGACCGTAGCGCCGGCGACCTTCTTCACCTGCGCCAGCTCGGCGGCATAGGCGTCGCCGCGGTCGACGGCGCGCTTCAGGTTGGCGAGCTCCAGGCTCAGCACGACGCGTGAGGTGTTGGCGGTGCGGTCGGCCTCGCCGCTGCGGAACGCCTGCAGGTCCTGCTCCAGGGCTGCGAGCTTGGCGGCCAGGGGCCCCACCTCGGCGGTCTTGGCGGTGGCCTTCATGCGCTCGTCGATCTCGCCCTTGAGGCCGTCGAGGCGCTGCGCCAGGCGGCCGGCCTCGGTGCGGATGGCGGAGAGATCGGCTTCGAAGCGGGCGATGCCGGTCCGCACCGCTTCGCCGGCCTCGCGCGCGGACTTCTCGATCTGCGTCAGCCGTAGCGACAGCGCGGCCAGCTGCGGCGGCTGGCCCTCCTGGTTCGCGGCCGACAGCGCACTCAGTGACTCCTCGAGCTTGGCGATGCGGCTCCCCACCTCCGGCGGCAGCTCCTGTACGCTGCCGACCTTGCCTTCGAGCGCCTTGGTGTCGCGCGCGAGCCGCGCCTGGCTCTCGCCCAGCGCGCCAAGCGAGCGGTTCACCTCCTCGACGCGCGCGCGCAGACCGGTGTTGGGACGCGTGCCGAGCGAGCCCTCCAGGTCGGCCACGCGGCGCGTCAGCTCGCTCACCTCCGGCGCGCGCGGGAGGGCGCGGTCGGGCACCAGCAGGTATGCGGCAAGGAGGGCAAGCACCGCGCCGACGGCGCCGGCGGCGACATTGGTCAGCAGCGGCAGCGATGCGCTCCACTGCCGCAGCGGGGCAAGAGCCGCGGCCATGCTGGCGCCTGCCGAACGCGGTGGCGGCGACTTGGCTTGCGGCTTCGCCTCCGATTTCGCGCTCGCCGCGGCGCTGGCCGAGGCTCTGGAAGCACCGGCGCCCTCGACCTCGGTCGCCTTGACATCGATGGTGGCATAGGGCCGCCGGCCGCCGGGCAGATCGCCGGGCCGGGAGGGACCCTTGCCAGTGTCGTCCTTGTTGTCGGGCATTGGGCGTCGTGAGCTCCTGGGACGGCGAGCAGCCAAGGTCGCTGCTTCGCGTTAACGAAGTTGCGCCAGCTGCCGTGCCACAGCCCGTCTAGGACCCGGATTTTGCAGCGGCCGCATCGATGAGGGCAAGCACTTCTTCCAGCCGCGGCATTTCGGCCGTCTCCACGGGAACCGGGCCCAGCGCCTGCAACCGCCGCGCCACGGCCTCCGACAGGCAGAAATGGACCAGGCCGCGGGCAATGGCTGCGAGGCCATGCTTACGCATCAGCGCCGTATAAATTGTGGCCGTGCGGGGCGACATCAGGATGACGCCGTCGATCTCCCCCATCGCCAGCTGCTCGACCGTGTCTTCCGCTAGCGCCCTTGCCGCCAGCATGCGGTAGACGACGTGCTGGACGACGCGGAAGCCGTGCGACTCCAGCTCGCCCTCGAGGTCGACTGCCTGCGCGTCCCCGGCCAGATGCAGCAGCAGGCCCGCCGCCGGGTCCGCCACCGCGACGATGTGGGTGACCAGCTCCTGCGCCGTCCCCGCCCCCGTCACCACCATGCCGAAGCCCAGCGTGCGCGCCTCGGTCGCCGTCGCGCGGCCGACCGCGAACAGCGGCAAGTGCCGCGCCGCCGCGCGCAAAGGGTGCGACTTGAGCGCGCGCAGGGCGTTGCGGCTGGTGGCGATCAGCGCCTGCACGCCGTCGAGATCGATGGCGTCATCGGCGACGAAGGACACGGTGAGCAGCGGTTCCACGGTCGCCTCGTGGCCATGCTCCTGCAGCACCGCCATCAGCTTCAGCGCATCGGGCTCGGGTCGTGTGACGAGCAGCCGCATCAGGTATGCGCGCGGAAGAAATCCGGACCGCCCAGGGCGAGCAGCTCGGCCGCCGCATCCTCCGCCAGCGTGATCGCCGCCTCGGGCCGGCCCACGCGGCGGGTCTCGTGGCACTGCGTGCCATCGGGCGTGAGGATCATGCCGCGAAACGTGAGGCGGCCGCCATCGAGCTCGGCGAGGCCGGCGATCGGCGTGCGGCAGGAGCCGTCGAGCCTGGCAAGGAACGCGCGTTCGGCGATGACGCACAGCGCGGTCGCCTGGTGATTGATCGGTGCGATCAGCTCGGCCGATGCCGCATCGTCGCTCCTGGTCTCGATGCCGATCGCGCCCTGCGCGATCGCCGGCAGCATTTCGTCGACGGGCACCGGCGCGGTGATGCGATCCGCCAAGCCCAGACGCTTGAGGCCGGCGCAGGCGAGCAGCGTGGCATCGGCAGCGCCATCCTCGAGCTTGCGCAGGCGCGTCTCGACGTTGCCGCGCATCGGCACGACGACGAGATCCGGCCGCGCGCGCCTGACCTGCGCCTGCCGGCGCAGCGACGAGGTGCCGACCACGGCGCCTTGCGGGAGATCGGCCAGACTCGCCGCCTTGCGGCTGATAAAGGCGTCGCGCACGTCCTCGCGCGGCAGCAGGCAGGTGATGGTCAGGCCCTCGGGCAGCAGCGTCGGCATGTCCTTCATGGAGTGCACGGCGAGGTCGATGTCGCCGGCCAGCAGCGCCTCCTCGATCTCCTTGGTGAAAAGGCCCTTGCCGCCCACCTCGCTGAGCGGCCGATCCTGGATGCGGTCGCCGGACGTCTTGATGACGCGCACCTCGAAGGCGAGCCGCCCGGCGCCGTGCGCGGCCTCCAGGCGCTGCTGCACCTCGCGGGCCTGCGCCAGCGCCAGGGGCGAGCCGCGCGTGCCGATCCGGATCTTCGACGAGGCTTGCAAGGGCCGTTCTCGCGGTGCTAGCGGTTCAGAACTCGAGGGGTCGGGCGTTTATGCTCCCATGTAAGCCCCAGTGCAAACGGCGCCCATGCAACCAACCGGAAAGACGCGCGAGACGATCGTGCTCGGCATCGAGACCAGCTGCGACGAGACCGCGGCCGCCGTGGTCGCGCGCGCCGGCGACGGCCGCGGGCGCATTCTCTCCAATGTGGTGCGGGCGCAGTGGGAGGAGCACCGCCGCTACGGCGGGGTGGTGCCGGAGATCGCCGCGCGCGCACACGTGGAGTGCCTGGACGAGATCGTCGCCCAGGCCATGCGCGAGGCGGGCCTCGGCTTTGCGGACTTGGACGCCGTGGCCGCCACCGCCGGGCCGGGCCTGATCGGCGGCCTGCTGGTCGGCGTGATGACCGCCAAGGCACTGGCGCTGGTGCACGAGCTGGCGCTGGTCGCGGTCAACCATCTGGAGGCGCACGCGCTGACCGTCGGTCTCACGGAGGGCCTGGCACCGCCCTATCTGCTGCTGCTGGTCTCGGGCGGGCACACCCAGCTCCTGATCGTGCACGATGTCGGTCGCTACGAGCGGCTCGGCACCACCATCGACGATGCGCTGGGCGAGGCCTTCGACAAGACGGCAAAGCTGCTGGGCCTGGGCTTTCCCGGCGGGCCGGCGGTGGAGCAGGCGGCCACGAGCGGCCGGCCGGACCGTTTCGCGCTGCCGCGGCCCATGCTCGGGCGGCTGGAGCCGCACTTCTCCTTCGCGGGATTGAAGACCGCGGCGCGGCACCAGGCGCAGGCGCTCGTGCCGCTGACCGACACCGACATCGCCGATCTGTGCGCCGCGTTCCAGGTAGCGGTCGCCGACAGCGTCGCCGACCGCGTGCGGCGGGCCATGCAGATTGCAGACGCGCGGCTAGCTGCGCCGCAGGCGCGGCACCTAGTGGTCGCCGGCGGGGTCGCCGCCAACCACGCCCTGCGCGGGGCCCTCGCTAGGTCCGCTGCCGATGCTGGCTACGCCCTGCACGTGCCGCCGCCCGCGCTGTGCACCGACAACGCGGCCATGGTCGCCTGGGCCGGCGCGGAGCGCTACGCGCGCGGCTGCACCGACGGCCTCGACCTCGAGGCCCGCGCCCGCTGGCCGCTCGATCCCCATGCAACCCCCGCGCTCGGCGCCGGCAAGCAGGGCGCGAAGGCCTAGCTTCGGCGTGTGCTCGCGGTGTGGAGCCCTGTGACCATCGGCTGGAGGGAATCGCGTGCGCGCAGCGAGCGAGGTATAAAGTGAGCGCATGCGTGAAAAACTGAAGGGCGCGCTCGGGTTTTTCCAGCATGAGGCCGCTGGCGGGCTCGTGCTGGTGGTGGCGGCGCTGGCCGCGCTGATCTGCGACAACACGCGCCTCACCCGTCTCTACGAGGTCTTCCTGGACACGCCGGTGGGCGTGCGGGTCGGCGCGCTGGCGATCGACAAGCCGCTGTTGCTGTGGATCAACGATGGCCTGATGGCCGTGTTCTTCTTCTTGGTCGGCCTGGAGATCAAGCGCGAGCTGCTGCGCGGCGAGCTGTCGACCTTCGGCCAGGCCGTGCTGCCGGGCGTGGCCGCCATTGGCGGCATGGCGATGCCGGCCCTCGTCTACGTCGCCATCAATGCGGGGAACCCCGTGGCGCTGCGGGGCTGGGCCATCCCATCGGCAACCGACATCGCCTTCGCGGTCGGCGTGCTGGCCCTGCTGGGGCCGCGCGTCCCGAGCTCGCTCAAGCTGTTCCTGCTGGCGCTCGCGATCCTCGACGATCTCGGCGCGATCCTCATCATCGCGCTGTTCTACACCGAGAACCTATCCTGGCTCTCGCTGCTGCTGGCGGCGGCCGGCATGGCGGTGCTGGCCGCGCTCAATTCGCGCGGCGTCACGCGGCTGGCGCCCTACCTGCTGGCCGGGCTCTTCATCTGGGCGTGCGTGCTGAAATCGGGTGTGCATGCGACGCTTGCGGGCGTCGCCGTCGCCTTCGCGATTCCGCTGACGAGCAAAGCGCCCGACCAACCCTCGCTGCTGGAGCAGCTGGAGGAGAGCCTGCATCCCTGGGTCGCCTTCGGCGTGCTGCCGCTGTTCGCCTTCGCCAACGCCGGCGTGTCGCTGCAGGGGCTGTCGCTGGCGAAGCTGCTGGAGCCCGTGCCGCTCGGCATCGCGCTGGGGCTCGTTGTCGGCAAGCCGGTCGGCATCCTGGGTGCGACCTGGCTCGCGACCGTGAGCGGGCTGGCCCCCAAGCCTGCAGGCGCCAACTGGGGCCAGCTGCTGGGCGTCGGGCTGCTCGGCGGCATCGGCTTCACCATGAGCCTGTTCATCGGCACGCTGGCATTCACCGATGCGGCGCATGCCGTGGAGCTGCGGCTCGGCGTGCTCACGGGTTCCGTTCTCTCCGCGCTCGCGGGTCTCGCGGTGTTGTCGGCGTTCAGCCGGGCGCCCGCATCGTCCAGCTGATCAGCGGGATTGCGCGGCGCGGATCGCGGGCATGATCTTGGACTCCAGCGTCGCGGCGCTGATCGGGCCGACGTGCTTGAAGGCGATGCGGCCCTTGCCGTCGATGACGAACGTCTCGGGCATGCCGTAGACGCCCCACTCGATCGCCGCCCGGCCGTCGCCGTCAATTCCCACGGCCGTGAACGGATTGCCGTAGCGGCCGAGGAAGCGCCGCGCGGCCACGGCTTGGTCCTTGTAGTTGACGCCGTAGAGGCGCACGCCGGCGCGCTGCTTCAGGGCGACCAGCAGCGGGTGCTCCTGGATGCAGGGCGCGCACCACGACGCCCAGAAGTTCACCACCGAGACCTCGCCCTGCGCCAGGTCGGCGGCGCCGAAACCGGGAACGGGGCGGCCGCCGTCCGTGAGGCCATCCAGGGCGCCGAGGGCGATGGCCGGGACCGGCTTGCCGATCAGGGCCGAGGGCAGCTTGGAGGGGTCGCCGCTCCTCAGCGCAAAGGCGAAGATGCCGGCCAGCATGAGAAAGATCGCCAGCGGCCAGACCAGCGCGCGCGGGCGTCGCGTTTGGGTGTCGGGGGTGAGGGCGGGCGTGTCCTGCATCGCAGTCTAGCCGTTGGGCGGCGCTGTCTGCGAGCGGCGCCGCACGCCGCGCCCTTCCAGCGCATCGATCAGGCGCTGCTGGCGGCGGCCGTCCGTCACCAGCCACGCCACCATGGCAGCCAGCACCAGCGCAACGGCCGCGTAGGCGACCCAGACGTAGGCGGCGTGGGGTCCGAGGTCCATGGTCGCGCTCACTCCGCCGCCTGGCCGGCCAAGCCGCCGGCCGCATCGGCCTCGAATGTACGCAACGCCTTGACGCGGCGGCGCAGGATCTCGTTGCGCATGGCCTTCAGATGCAGCGCGGCGAACAGCAGCGTCATGCCCACCGCCATCACCAGCAGCGGCCACAAGAGCGAGGCATGGATGGTCGGCGCCCCTAGTCGCATCACGCTCGCCGGCTGATGCAGGCTGTTCCAGTCGACCGAGAACTTGATGACCGGGAGGATGACGATGCCGACCAGGCTCAGCACCGCCGTCAGCTTGGCGGCGAGCGCCTCGTCCTCGATGGACGAGCGCAGGGCGATCAGGCCGAGATAGAGAAAGAACAGCAGGAGCACGGAGGTCAGGCGCGGGTCCCACACCCAGAAGGCGCCCCACATCGGCTTGCCCCACAGCATGCCGGTGACCAGCGCCAGGAAGGTGAAGGCGGCGCCGAGCGGGGCTGCGGCCTTGGCGGAGACGTCGGCGAGCGGATGGCGGAACACGAGCAGACCGAAGCTGGAGGCGGCGATGAGCGCGTAGACGAACATGGCGAGCCACGCCGCCGGCACGTGCACGAACATGATCTTGACGGTGTGGCCCATCTGATAGTCGGGCGGGGCCGTGAAGGCCATGCCGAGGCCGACGGCGATCAGCAGCCCGGAAGCGCCAGCGATCCAGGGCAGCAGGCGGCGGGACAGCTCCATGAACCGCGTGGGGTTGGCGAGCCTTTGGGTGAGCGTCGGCATAGCCATGATCTAGGCTCATCTCAGCGCCTTCGCAATTGGTAGCAGGATGACGACGATGCCGAAGATCGCTAAGCTTCCAACAAAATTTGACTCCGTAGCCGTCGCAACGAGCACAATTGCGGCTAGGCCAACAACGAGTAGCGAGATCAGCGGGTTCGTTAACATGACGGCCTCCTGTTGACGGCGACTCGCGCGAGCATAGGGCTTGCGTGAGAGCGTCAACTGACCCCGACGTCATGCCCGCGCAGGCGGGCATCCACGTAACGATCGATGCTGGCGTGGATCCCCGCCTGCGCGGGGATGACGGATCACTGCAGCTGGAACCGCAGCGCTGCGGCGGCGGCTAGCGGGGCCAGCACGAGCGACGCCATCGAGATGGCGCACAGGATCAGGAACGCCGGCCAGAAGGCCGCCGAGTCGAGGATCGCCGCGCGCACCGCATCGATGCCGAAGATGAGCGTCGGCACGAACAGCGGCAGCATGAGCAGCGCCAGCAGCAAGCCGCCGCGGCGCGCCCTGAGCGTCAGCGCGGCGCCGACGGCGCCGACGAAACTGACCGCCGGCGTGCCGGCCAGCATGCTGGCGACCAGCACGCCATAGCCCTCCGGCGGCAGGTTGAGCAGCAGGCCGAGCACGGGTGCGAGCACGGTGAGCGGCACACCCGTCGTCAGCCAATGCGCCAGGCTCTTGGCGGCGGCGATGGCCGCGAGCGGCAGCGGGCCGGTCGCCAGCACCTCGAGCGATCCGTCTTCGAGATCCGTCTCGAACATGCGGCCGAGCGAGAGCAGGGCCGACAGCAGCAGCGCCACCCACAGCACGCCCGGCGCGATGTGGGTGAGAAGCGCGAGGTCGGGGCCGATGCCCAAGGGCAGCAGCGTCACCACCATCAGGTAGAAGCCGAGCGCGACGCCGATCGCGCCGCCGTCTTTCCAGGTGAGCGACACGTCGCGGCGCACGAGTTGCCAGAACGCGCTCATGCTGGCTGCGCCGCGAAACCGAGGCGCAGCTCGCGCGATCGCGCGAGGCCGAGCGGCGCGTGGGTGGCCGCCACCACCAGGCCGCCGATAGCGAGATGCCCCTCGATCGCGCGCAGCAGTAGGTCCTGCGACGCCTGATCGAGCGATGCGGTTGGCTCGTCGAGCAGCCACACGGGGCGCTCTACGACCAGCAGCCGCGCGAGGCCGACACGGCGCCGCTGACCGGCCGAGAGATAGGCGGCAGGAATGTCGCGCAACGCCGAGAGCCCGAAGGCCGCGAGCGCCTCCGTCACGCGGGTGTGCGCGCCGCCGAGGAAGCCGCACCAGAACGCCACGTTCTCCTCCACGCTCAGGCTCGCCTTCACGGCGTTGAGATGCCCAACATAGTGGCACTGCTCGCCCAGGAGTTGCTCAGGATCGGCGGGCTCGAGACGCAGCCTTCCTTGTGCCGGGTTCAGGAACCCAGCGATCGTGCGGATCAGCGTGGTCTTGCCGGCGCCGTTTGGTCCGGTCAGCACCAGCGCCTCGCCCGCATCGATGGCAAATGACAGGCCGGAGAAAAGCGTGCGCCCGCCGCGAATTGAGGTCAGCGCCTCGGCTACCAGTCTCATGAGGGCTTCCCCGGCCCGGCGGTGCATATTAGAACGGTTTTATAAGACCGGGGTCCGCTGCCAGGCCAGCGCGAAGCGGGCGCACCCGCCCTCGGCCGATAGCTTGCAAGGCATAGTCGCCGCGCCACGGTCGCCAGACGGACTGCCCAGACGACTGCCCAGACGGACTGCAAGGAGATCGCCGATCATGAGCCCCGCCCTCGACACCTTCAAATGCCGCAAGACCCTGAAGGTCGGCAACAGTTCATACGCGTATTTCTCGCTTCCCGATGCGGAGAAGAACGGGCTGGCCGGCATCGCCAGCTTGCCGTTCTCGCTCAAGGTGCTGATGGAGAACCTGCTGCGGCACGAGGACGGCCGCTCGGTCAAGGCCGACGACATCCGCGCCGTGGTCGAGTGGCTGAAGGACAAGACCTCGACGCGCGAGATCGCCTATCGCCCGGCCCGCGTTCTCATGCAGGATTTCACCGGCGTGCCCGCCGTCGTCGATCTCGCCGCCATGCGCGACGCCATGAAGGGCCTCGGCGGCGATCCCTCCAAAATCAATCCTCTGGTGCCGGTCGACCTCGTCATCGACCATTCCGTGCAGGTCGATTTCTTCGGCTCGGCCGATGCCTTCAAGAAGAATGTCGAGATCGAGTACGAGCGCAACAAGGAGCGCTACGAGTTCCTGCGCTGGGGCGCCGGCGCCTTCAACAACTTCCGCGTGGTGCCGCCGGGGACGGGCATCTGCCACCAGGTCAACCTCGAGTATCTCGCGCAATCGGTGTGGACCAAGCAGGCCGGCAAGGGCGAGCAGGCGTTCCCCGACACCTGCGTCGGCACCGACAGCCACACCACCATGGTCAACGCGCTCGGCGTGCTCGGCTGGGGCGTCGGCGGCATCGAGGCGGAGGCGGCCATGCTCGGCCAGCCGGTCGCCATGGTGATCCCCGAGGTGATCGGCTTCGGCTTCAAGGGCCGGCTCAAGGAGGGCGTGACGGCAACCGATCTCGTGCTCACCTGCACGCAGATGCTGCGGAGGCGCGGCGTGGTCGAGAAGTTCGTCGAATACTACGGCGCCGGCCTCGATCATCTCTCGGTGGAAGATCGCGCCACCATCGCCAACATGGCGCCCGAGTACGGCGCCACCTGCGGCTTCTTCCCGGTAGACGGCGACACCATCAAGTATCTCAAGGCCACCGGGCGCACGCCCGACCGCGTCGCCCTGGTCGAGGCCTACTGCAAGGCGCAGGGGCTGTGGCGCGACGGCGATTCCAAGCCCGTGTTCACCGATGTGCTGGAGCTCGATCTCTCCACCGTCGAGCCGTCGTTGGCGGGCCCCAAGCGGCCGCAGGACCGCGTGCCGCTCACCCAGGTCAAGTCCGGGTTCGCCGCGGGGCTGTCCGACATCGTCAAGGGCGCGGACCTGAAGCGCCGCGTCAAGGTGGAGGGCGCCGACTACGACCTGGGCAACGGCGACGTGGTCATCGCCGCCATCACCTCGTGCACCAACACATCCAACCCTTCGGTGCTGATCGCCGCCGGCCTGGTGGCGCGCAACGCCCACCACAAGGGCCTGAAGGTCAAGCCGTGGGTGAAAACTTCGCTGGCGCCCGGCTCGCAGGTGGTGACCGACTATCTCGCCAAGGCCGGCCTGCAGGCCGATCTCGATGCGCTCGGCTTCAACCTGGCCGGCTACGGCTGCACCACCTGCATCGGCAATTCCGGGCCGCTGCCGGACAATATCGCGGACGCCGTGCGCTCGGCCGACCTCGTGGTCGGGGCCGTGCTGTCGGGCAACCGCAACTTCGAGGGCCGCGTCAACGCCGACGTGAAGGCGAACTACCTGGCCTCGCCGCCGCTGGTGGTCGCCTATGCATTGGCTGGCACGCTCAACAAGGACCTCACCACGGAACCGCTCGGCACCGGCAGCGACGGCAAGCCGGTCTACCTGAAGGACATCTGGCCCGCCTCGGCCGAGATCGCCGAGCTGATCCGCACCAGCGTGACGCCCGACATGTTCGCGCACCGCTATGGCGCGGTGTTCCTGGGCGACGAGAAGTGGCAGGCCATGGGCAAGGCCAAGCCGAGCCTCACCTACCGCTGGAACTCGGGCTCCACCTACGTGCAGAACCCACCTTACTTCGAGGGCCTCGAGGTGCGGCCAAGCCCGATCACCGACGTCGTCGACGCGCGCGTGCTCGGCTTGTTCCGGGACAGCATCACCACCGACCACATCTCGCCGGCCGGCTCGATCAAGAAGGACGGCCCGGCCGGCGTATACCTGGTCGAGCATCAGGTGCGGCCGCCGGACTTCAATTCCTATGGCGCCCGGCGCGGCAACCACAACATCATGATGCGCGGCACGTTCGCCAACGTGCGGATCAAGAATGCGATCATGGGCGGCAAGGAGGGAGGGCTCACGGTCCACTATCCCTCGGGCGAGGCCATGTCGATCTTCGACGCGGCTATGCGTTACAAGACCGAGGGCGTGCCGCTGGTGGTGTTCGCCGGCAAGGAATACGGCACCGGCTCTAGTCGCGACTGGGCGGCGAAGGGCACCCGGCTGCTCGGCGTTCGCGCCGTGGTCGCGCAGTCGTTCGAGCGCATCCATCGCTCCAATCTGGTCGGCATGGGGGTGCTGCCGCTGGTGTTCGAAGGCGGCCAGTCCTGGCAGAGCATTGGCGTCACCGGCAACGAAAGGGTAACCATTCGCGGTTTGCAGGAGCTCAAGCCGCGGCAAAAGCTCGCCGTCGGGATCACGTTCGCCGACGGCAAGAGCCGTGACGTCGAGGTGCTGTGCCGTATCGATACCGAGGAGGAGCTGAGCTACTACCGTCACGGCGGCATCCTGCCGTTCGTGCTGCGCAACCTCGCCAGCGCCGCCTGACTGCGGTCGGCTGACCAACTGCAGACGGCGCCTAGCGTTTTCGGGCGCCGTGCGGGTCGAAAAGTGGGATAACGCGTCTCACCCATTCGTGACTCGCACTTGATCGGCGAAGTGCCGATATTGCGCGTCGACAGAGTCTCGACCAACAAGGATCTCAGCCTTTCATGCGGTACCCGCTCACGGGGTTGGTGGCGCTCGGTGCGGTCGTGTCCGGCCTTGCCGGCTTGGCGCAACAGGCGGTGGCCCAGACCCCGCTGGCTGCTGTCACGCAGCCGCGCAAGGCGGTGGTCGAGCTCTACACCAGTCAAGGCTGCTCATCGTGTCCGGCGGCCGACGCGCTGTTGCAGCGCCTGGCCGAGCGAGACGACGTGATCGCGCTCTCGCTGTCGGTCGACTACTGGGACTACCTCGGCTGGAAGGACACGCTGGCCAGCCCGAAGTTCACCGAGCGCCAGCGCGCCTACGCCAAGGCTCGCGGCGACGGCGCGATCTATACCCCGCAGATGGTGGTGAATGGGCTGGCGCACGTCAACGGCAGCAACGAGGGGTATGTTGCCAAGGCCATGGAGAAAACGGCCAAGACCATCGCCCACGTGCCGATCGCGCTGAGCGAGGACAAGGGCAAGCTGGTCGTCGAGGCCGACGCGGCCTCGCCGGGCACCTCCACCAGGGACGCCACGCTGTGGCTGGCGGTCATTGCCAAGAGCATCGAGGTGCCGATCACCCGCGGCGAGAATCAGGGCAAGACCGTCACCTACTACAACGTCGTGCGCGACATGATGCCGATCGGCACGTGGAGCGGCAAGGCGCTGAGCGTGCAACTCGAGCGCAGCAGCTTCATGCAGCCGGGAACCGAGCGGTGCGCCGTGCTGCTGCAGCAGGGCCACGCCGGGCCGATCATCGGCGCGGCGCTGATGAAGCAGTTCTAGAGCAAGATCGTTTCTGATCGAAGCGCTCGGCTTCGATCATGGAACGCGAATCTTGCTCTCAACTCTATGAATAGAGCAGGATTCACGCTTCGGCCGCCACGTCTCGATCGAGGCAAGGTGATTCAATCCGAAGCGATCCTGCTCTAGCGCAATCCGGCGTCCGAGATCTCTGCCCCAAAAAAACAATGGCCGGCACAAGTGCCGGCCAGAGCAACCAGATCGTACCTCTTCTTCTTTCCAAGTTGGCCCGGTCCGCATTGAAGCCCCGGAGGGGCTGGGGGGCTGAGAATTCCGAGACTTCGCCGCGGACCGGGCCGAGAGGCAACGATGCCAGCATGGCAATCCATTTGGGCAGGCGTTTGTCGCTGTCGCGGCCCGCTCGGGGCCGCATTTGGGCGGAAGCAAGATGCGGCTTGCTTGCGCCGATAGCAGCGCGGGGCCCCCGACGCCTTCACGAATGCTGTTCCTTGCGGCAGACTGGGCCGGTTGCAGACTGGGTGCGCCTGCAAGGTGTGTCCCTTCTAACCGCCATACCTGGTGACAGATGACCAATCGCCGACCCGAGCAAAAGCAGAACGGCAGCTCCCCGCAGCGCGATTGCGATGTGGTGATCGTCGGCGCGGGCTTCGCCGGCCTCTACATGCTGCATCGGCTGCGCGGCATGGGCTTCAGGGCGCGCGTGCTCGAGGCCGGCAGCGGCGTCGGCGGCACGTGGTACTGGAACCGCTACCCCGGCGCGCGCTGCGACGTGGAAAGCGTGCAGTATTCCTATCAATTTTCCGATGCGCTGCAGCAGGAGTGGGAGTGGAGTGAGCGGTACGCCGCCCAGCCCGAGCTGCTCCGCTACGCCAACCATGTCGCCGACCGGTTCGACCTGCGCCGCGACATCCAATTCAATGCGCGGGTGAATTCGGCGGTGTTCGACGAGGCCACCGGCAGCTGGGTGGTCGAGGCCAGCGACGGCGCCCGCACCACGGCTGCCTTTTGCATCCTGGCGACTGGATGCCTGTCCTCGCCCAACCTGCCGAAGTTCAATGGGCTGGATGAATTCGAGGGCGATCGCTACCATACCGGCACCTGGCCGCACGAGGATGTGGACTTCACGGGCAAGCGGGTCGCCGTCATCGGCACCGGCTCGTCGGCTGTGCAGTCGATCCCGATCATCGCCGCGCAGGCCAAGCAGCTCACCGTGTTCCAGCGTACGCCCAACTACGCGGTCCCCGCCCACAACGCGCCGCTCGACCCTGAATTCGTCCGCGCGGTCAAGGCGAGCTACCCCGAGCTGCGCGCCCGCGCGAAAAAGAATATGACCGGGATCGACTTCGACTACAGCGACGCGCTGGCGATGGAGACGCCGCCCGAGGCGCGGCAACGCGAGTACGAAACCCGGTGGCAGCGCGGCGGGCTGTCGTTCCTCGGGGCCTACAAGGACCTGATGGTGGACGCGGAAGCCAATGACACCGCGGCGACGTTCGTGCGCGGCAAGATCCGCGAGAAGGTGCGCGATCCCGCGCTTGCCGAGGCGCTGTCGCCGAAGAATACCATCGGCTGCAAGCGGCTGTGCATCGACATCGGCTATTACGAGACCTTCAACCGGCCGACCGTGACGCTGGTCGACGTGAGCGCGACGCCGATCGAGGCGATCACGCGACGGGGCGTGAAGGTGGCAGGCAAGGAGTACCAGGCCGACGCCATCGTGCTCGCCACCGGCTTCGACGCCATGACAGGGGCCCTGCTCAAGATCGACATCCGCGGCCGCGGCGGGCTGGCGCTGCGCGAGAAGTGGAGCGCGGGGCCGACCACCTATCTCGGCGTGGCGATGGCGGGCTTCCCGAACCTCTTCACCATCACCGGCCCGGGCAGCCCCTCGGTGCTGACCAACATGCTGCCCACCATCGAGCAGCACGTCGAATGGATTGCCGACACGATTCGCCACATGCGCGACCACGGCCTCGACCGGATCGAGGCCAGCCCCGCGGCGGAAGACGAATGGGTGGCCCACGTCGGCGAGATGGCCGGCCGCACGCTGCGCTACACCTGCAGCTCCTGGTATCTGGGCGTCAACATTCCGGGCAAGCCGCGCGTGTTCATGCCCTACATCGGCGGGTTTCCCAGATACATCGAGAAGTGCGCCGAGGTCGCCGCCAACGGCTACGCGGGGTTCGTGCTGAGCTAGGCATGGTTGCGAAACGTCCCTGCCCCAGTCATTCCCGCCAAGCGAAACGCTGAGCGGGAATCTACCGACGCACGCGACCGTCGAGTTCTCGGCTGGATTCCCGCTTTCGCTGCGCTCGCGGGAATGACGGCGAGGCCAACGCGGCTCTCGAGCCGCTCGCTAGGGTTGGCGCGGCACGCCCAGCGCCTCGGCGAGCAGCCGGTAGCTCGTGTGCCGCACGGCCTCGTCGGTAGCCCAGGTGACGACTGCCATCTCCTGCACGTCGAGCCGCTTGGCGAGATCGGCGATGCGCTCAGCCACCTGCGCGGCCGAGCCGACGAACGCCTGCTTGCGGAACTCGGCGATGCGGGCGACCTCGGGCTCGGTGTAGGGGTAGGCGAGCGCGGCCTCGGGCGGCTCCAGCGGCGCGAAGATGCCGCGATCGCGCAGCAGGCGAAAGCGGGCGCGCGAGCTGAAGTGGAACTGCGCCTCCTCCTCGGTGTCGGCCGCCAGCGCCCACACGCACAGCGCGGTGTGCGGCGCGGGATGGCGTGCGCTCGGCTGGTAGAGCTTGCGGTAGATGTCGAGCGCCTGGGCGGCACCCTGCCCGTCGGTGAAGAACCAGGCAAAGGCATAAGGCAGCCCGAAGTGCGCCGCGACCTGGGCGCCGTAGTCGGAGCTGCCGAGCATCCAGATCTCGGGCGAGGTCTCGCCGGCGGGGTAGGCGCGCACGGCCGCGAACGGGTGCCCCTCAGGCAGGGCCGAGCCGGTCACCCATGCCGTCAGGTCGCGCACGTCGTTGGGAAACTGGGCGGGGCGCTCGTTGGCCAGCGGGTTGAGCGCGAAGGCGGTGCGCCCATCCGAGCCCGGGGCGCGACCCAGCCCCAGATCGATGCGGCCCGGCGCGATCGCGTCGAGCACGCGGAACTGCTCGGCCACCTTGTAGGCGGCATAGTGCGGCAGCATCACGCCGGCGCTGCCGACGCGGATACGCCTGGTGACGGTCGCGATGGCGGCGATCAGGATCTCCGGCGCGGTACCAACGATGGTGGCGTTGTTGTGGTGCTCGGACACCCAGAAGCGGTGGTAGCCCATCGCTTCGCAGGCCTGCGCGAGCGCGATCGTGTCCCGGATCGCGACATCGTGCGGGCGCCCGGCCACGGCGATCGACTGGTCGAGAACGGAGAGGCGCAGTGTCGATTTCCTCCACGAGAGGCAAGGAGGCCGTCCAGCGGCTCGGGCGGCGCGGAGGTTGGCATCAATTCGGGCCGGGGTCCACGCAACCGGATGGGCCTGGGCAGCGGACCTGCTCTGCAATCATCAGGCTTTTGATTGCGGTGGAGGCCAACTGTGCCGTAACTAACGGCTGTCAACCGCAACCCCGAGGCGTCAGATGCTGAAGTTCTATTTCAACGGCTCCCCCAATCCCACCAAGGTCGCGCTCTTCCTCGAGGAAGCAGGCCTGCCCTACGAGGCGATCCCGGTCGATACCCGCAAGGGCGACCAGTTCAAGCCGGCGTACCTGGCGGTCAATCCGAACGGCAAGGTGCCAGCCATCGTCGACGGCGACGTCACCATGTTCGACAGCAATGCGATCCTGCTCTACCTCGCCGAGAAGACCGGCAAGTTCCTGCCCGCGCCGGCCGCGCGCGGCGAGCTGCTGTCGTGGCTGATGTTCGTGGCCACGGGGATCGGGCCCTATTCGGGTCAGGCGGTGCACTTCAAGCACCACGCGCCGGAGAAGATCGCCTACGCCCACAACCGCTACCAGTTCGAGGCCGAGCGGCACTACGGCATCCTCAACGACCGGCTCGGCAAGCACCGCTACCTGGTCGGCAACGCCTATTCGATCGTCGATATGGACGCCTGGGGCTGGGCGCGTCTCGCCCCCTACATCATGGGCGATGATGTCTGGGCGAAGCTCCCCAACGTCAAGCGGCTGGTCGACGAGATCACCGCCCGGCCGGCTGCCGCACGCGCGGTCGCGCTCAAGGACAAGTTCACCTTCAAGGCCGAGATGGACGACGAAGCGCGCGGGCACATGTTCCGGCACCTGAAAAGGGCGGTCGCCTGACGAGGGCAGCCATCCCGGGGTGCGCACGCCGGCGGGGATCGGTGGATCGCCCGCCGGCGAGTTGACGTGTTCGCCACACGGCGTCCAAGATTGTCGGCTCAGTATCGGTGTGGGAGGCCGCGGCGTACTATGGACGCTGAGGCCGGCGCTCACCGGGAGCACATCATGCGCACATTGCTTGTCTGGATCGTCCTCGGCCTCGCCGCCTGGCCGGCGGCGGCGCAAAGCCCCCCACCCACCGGCGCCCCCGGCGTCATCACCGACGGTAGCGCGAACACCTCGATTGGCGGGCAGGCCGCGGCGCGCAAGGGCGACCGCACCAGCGACCCCGGCGCCACGGTGCAAGGCGGCTCGCCCGACGTCTTCATCAATGGCCGCCCCGCCGCCACGGTCGGTGACAAGACCGGCTGCGGCGGTGTCGCCATCGGCGGTGCCCCCAACGTCTTCATCAACGGCAAGCCAGTGGCGCGCGCCGGCGATCTCACCTCGGGCTGCCCCGGCAAGTAGGTGGGACGGGTAGGTTCGAGGAACGGGCCGCATGCGCGTGCATTCGAAGCTCCGGTGGCTGCGGCTGATCGTCCTCGCGTTCGCGACGCTGCTGCCGGCAGGTGACCTGCGCGCACAGCAACCCTCGCGCGAGTTGAAGGACCTGCAGGAGACGACCGCGGCGCTCTACAAGGCCGGTGATTTCGCCGGCGCGCTGACGATGGCCGAGCGGGCCCTGCCCCTCGTCATCCGCGAGTACGGGCCCGAGCACGAGCAGACCAGCATCCACTACTACACGCTCGGCCTCGCCGGCGAGGCGGCCGGCAATCTCGGCGCGGCAGAACGGTACTTCGCCCAGTCGGTGCGCATCCGCGAGAAGGTCTACGGGCCCGACAGCGCCGGCGTGGCGGTGGCGCTCGAGAACCTGGGCGCGGTTCACATCAAGCAGGGCCGCCCCGATGCGGCCGAGCCGCTGTTTCGCCGCGCGCTCAAGATCCGCACGGATCTGATCGGACCGGACCATGCTTTTCCGGCCAGTGGCCATTCCAACCTGGGCGACGTCAGCCTGGCGCGCGGCAACTGGGCTGCGGCGCTCGCCTCCTACCGCGAGGCCATCCGGCTGGTCACCGGGCAGGACACGTCGCAGACCATCGTCAAGTCCATCGTCGACGACGAGATCAAGCGCTTCCGCGACACCTTCGTCGGCCTGTGCCGCGCCGCCTGGCAGGTGCGGAGCGCGCCCGCCACCGGCAGGGGCGCGCTGTTCGAGGAGACGTTTGCCGCTGGGCAGCTGGCGTGGAACACATCGGCGGCCTCGGCGCTGGCCAAGATGACGGCGCGCCTCGGCGCCGGCGATACCGATCTCGGCCGCCAGATCCGGCGCGTGCAGGACCTCTCCGAGCGCATCCTGCGGCTGCACGCCGACGACAATGCGCTGCTCACCGACTGGAGCGCGGTGCAGCGCGTCAATCCGGCCTACAACAAGCTGTCTGAGGAGTTTCGTGCCGCCAGCATCGCCCGCGGCCGGGACCAGGCGCCGGCCATCAAGCGGCAGCGGGAGCTGGTCGATCAGCTCACCGGACACCTGCAGCGCTGCCCGCCGGGGCAGAAGAAGGCTGGCTGCGAGGCGAGCGAGCGGGAGCGCGAGGCGATCACCAAGGAGCTGTCCGCGCTGTCGCAATCGACCTCCGCAGGCGCCGGCGAGATCATGGCGTTGCATGGCCGCATGGAGGCGGCGGAGAAGGCGCTGCCGGGCTACGCCGCGTTCACCGCGCGCCGCACAGCGCTGCGCGACGACATCGATCGCAGCGAGCGCGAGGCGCGCGCCGCCCACGCGCAGATCGTCCGCGCGTTTCCGGCCTATGCCGCGCTCGCCGATCCCAAGCCGGTCACCGTCGCCGAGACGCAAACGCTGCTCGCCGGCGACGAGGCGCTGGCCGCGATCCTGGTCGGTACGGTCAAGAGCTTCGTGTGGGTGGTGACGCGCGAGCGCACCGAGTGGGCCGAGATCGATGCCGGCACGCAGGTGCTGGCGGGCCAGGTCAACGCGCTGCGGCAGGGCCTCGATCCGCTGGCGCAGCAGGATGCGGAGGGCTCGGCCGGCAGCCGCGCCGGCATCGTCCAAGGCTTCGATCTGGCGCGCGCGCACGCACTGTACCGGCTCGTGCTCGGCCCGGTGGCGGGGGCATTCGCCGGCAAGCGCCATCTGATCGTGGTGCCGACCGGACCGCTCACGAGCCTCCCGTTCCAGGTGCTGCTGACGCAGCCGCCGCCATCGGGCACGGCGCCCGCCGCCGACGTGCTGCGCAATGCGGCCTGGCTGATCAAGAGCCACGCCTTGAGCGTGCTGCCCTCCGTGCCTTCATTGAGTGCACTCCGCAAGCTGCCCGGCGGCGCCCTGCCCGGGCGGCCGTTCTTCGGCATGGGCGATCCGATCCTCGAGGGACCCGATCCCACCGACCGCCAGCGCGGCGCCCGCCGGCGCTCCGTCGCGGCCCCCAAGGGCTTTTATCGCAACGGCCTGGCCGACACCCGCGCCGTGCGTGAGCTAACTCCGCTGCCCGATACCGCGGAAGAGCTGCGCATCATCGCCAAGGTGCTGGGGGCGCCGCCGGATGCGATCAAGCTGCGCGAGGCGGCGTCCGAAGCCACCGCCAAATCGGCGCCGCTGCACGAGTACCGCGTCGTGCACTTCGCCACCCATGGCCTGGTCGCCGGCGACCTCTCCGGCCTCGACGAGCCGGCGCTGGTGCTGACCCCGCCAGACACGCCGACGGCAGCCGACGACGGCCTGCTCACGGCCTCGGAGATCGCTACGCTGCGGCTCAACGCCGACTGGGTGGTGCTTTCGGCCTGCAACACGGCGAGCGGCGAGGGCAAGGGCGCGGAGGCCCTGTCCGGCCTGGCGCGCGCCTTCTTCTATGCCGGCGCGCGGGCCCTGCTGGTCTCGCACTGGGCAGTCTATTCCACGGCGGCAACCGAGCTGACCACCAAGACCTTCGCCACCGTCGCCGCTACGCCCGGCATCGGCCGGGCCGAGGCGTTCCGGCGCGCCATGCTGGACCTGATCGCCGAGGGCAAGCCGCCGGCCTATTGGGCGCCCTTCGTCGTCGTCGGGGAAGCCGGCGCCGCGCGGCGGTGAGTGAGCGGAACGCCAGCGGGCTTGGCGCGTTACCACCCTGTGAGCCGGCGCACCCCAAGCCGGTAACCAAGCAACATCCAAGGGAGCCCGCAATGAACTGGGACCGCATCGAAGGCAACTGGAAACAGCTCACCGGCAAGGTGAAGGAGAAGTGGGGCAAGCTGACCGACGACGACATTGCCCAGATCAACGGCAACCGTGAGCAGCTCGAGGGCAAGATCCAGGCGCGCTACGGCTACGCCAAAGACCAGGTGAAGAAAGAGGTCGACGACTGGGTGAACCGCGCGTAAGCGGCGCTTTCCAAATTGGGGCGCTGGAGCGATGCAGGCGTGCATCTCCAGCGCGCCATTTTGCACACACGACGTCGCAATCTTCACCTTCTTGCGCGCTGATTGGCGCACCCCCCTTGTGACCGCGCCGAATCCCGAAGCACAATCCTCCATCTCGGCCGTTTGGGAGCCATTGGGGGGCTTGTCATGTCGGACCGCTTTGTCGCGCAATCGCTGCTCGAAACGAGAACCAGCCAGGACCGGCGCAATCTCGAGCTGACGTTCGTCGATGCGCGCGGAGCCAAGCGGACGCTGAGCCTGCCCCGCGGTGTCGCTGCCGATCTGGTGCCTGTGCTGGCCTCGCTCTCCGCGGGCATGAGCGCGACCGGCGATCTCAAATTCACGAAGACGCCGAAGTATTGCCAGGTCGGCCATGCCCGGCATCAGCGCCTCGTGTTGATCAAGTTCGACGACGATCCCCCTTATGCGCTTGATCTGGAGGAGGCCGAGAACCTCTGCCGCGACCTGCGCGAGGAGGCCAAGAGCGCATCCAGCATCAAGCAGCCGCTGCTGCAGTAGCGGCAACAACTCTACGAACTGCCGCCGTAGAGCAAGATCGTTTCTGATCGAAGCGCTCCGCTTCGATCAGAAACGTGAATCTTGCTCTCAACCTATTGAATAGAGCAGGATTCACGCTTCAGCCGCGACGTTGGCCATTGGGCAAAGTGATTCAATCTGAAGCGATCCTGCTCAAGCGTCCCAATTCTGCCGTCGACATCTCCTACCCCATGGGTGACTGGCCCAAACGGGACGCACCGCGCATGCAGGGATGGATGTCACAGATCGTGATCGGCATCATCGTGACCGTGGCCGGCACGCTGATCGCCAACGCCCTGATACGGGGCAACGGCGGCAAGCATTTCTACGGCGGCTCCTACTCCGGTCCCGCGCGGGCGGGGCGGTGACGGCCGCCGCTATCTGGCCTTCGGATAGACCGCGATCATGTCGAGCTCGACGCGCGCGCCGGGCGTGGAGAGCTGATTGACGCACACGGTCGTGCTGGCCGGCGTCCAGCTGCCGAAATAGTTCGCCAGCACCGCCACCATGCCGTCCATGTCGCGCATGTCGGTCAGGTACTTCGTCACCTTGACCACGTCGGTCCACGCCAGGCCCTGGTGGTCGAGGATGGTCTTGATGTTCTCCATCGCCAGCCGCGTTTGGTCCTCGATGCTCACCGGGTGCTGATGCTCGAAGAGCTCGTGGGGGTGCTTGTGGTAGAGCGGCGAGGGCGTGGCGCCGGAGATGAACAGCAGATCGCCCGGCGCCTCGACACGGATCGCCGGCGCATAGGGCATGTCCTTGATGCGCTCCGGCACGGTCTGGATCTCGCCGACGGCGGGGTTGCTCGGCGACGTCTTGTAGGCCGGCCCGCGAATTGGCATCTGCAATCCCTCCCGACGGCGTCATGGCCGCGTCCAGCATAGTCCACGCCCCGCGACCTGCACAATTGCGCCAGCTGCCCTGAGGCCCGGGCAGAGGCGGCAAGCTTCTCAAGCTGGCCGGAGTGTCTTAGGCTTGGGCAAAAGCGGCCTGATCTGCAACGAGCGCCCGCCGGAGGAACGAACATGCCCATTTCCATCCGCCAGCTGCATCCCGTGTTTTTCGGCGAGGTGTCCGGCGTCGACGTCTCCAAGCCCCTGAGCCAAGGGGACGTGGCGGCCATCGAGGCCGGCATGGACAAGCATGCCGTGCTCGTCTTCCACGGCCAGACCGTCACCGACGAGCAGCAGATGGCGTTCGCCCGCAACTTCGGCAACATCGAGAACTCGCGCGGCGGCAACGTCACCAAGCCGCAGGACCTGCGCCTGCAGACCGGCATGAACGACGTCTCCAACCTCGGCAAGGACGGCAAGCCGCTGCCGCGCGACAGCCGCCAGCGCCTGTTCAACCTCGGCAACATGCTGTGGCACTCGGACAGCTCGTTCCGCGCCATCCCCGCTAAGTATTCGCTGCTGTCGGCGCGCATCGTCAACGCCAAGGGCGGCAACACCGAGTTCGCCGACATGCGCGCGGCCTACGATGCGCTCGATGCGGAGACGAAGAGCGAGATCGAGAGCCTGGTGTGCGAGCACTCCCTGATGTACTCGCGCGGCTCGCTCGGCTTCCTCGACTACACCGACGAGGAGAAGGCGATGTTCAAGCCGGTGCGCCAGCGCCTGGTGCGCACGCATCCGGTGACGGGCCGCAAGTCGCTCTATCTCGCCTCCCATGCCGGCGGCATTGTCGGCATGGCGATGCCGGAGGCGCGCATGCTGCTGCGCGATTTGACCGAGCACGCCACCCAGCCCAGGTTCGTGCATGTGCACAAGTGGCAGCTGCACGACCTCGTGATGTGGGACAACCGCCAGACTATGCACCGCGTGCGCCGCTACGACGAATCGCAGCCGCGCGACATGCGCCGCACCACGGTCGCCGGCGACGCGCCCACGGTGGCGCAGGCGGCGGCCGAATAGGTGTTGCGGCGGCCTGCCGAACGCCGCCCGCTTGCGATCGCGGTCGAACGCGCGGCGCGACACGGGCGTACATCCGGTGCGCCAGCGGCGAGGATTGGTTGTGCTGCAGCAGGCCGTGATTCTGGTCGGAGGGGTTGGACGCAGGCTGGGCGAGCGGACTGCGGCCACACCGAAGGCGCTCCTGGAGGTGGCTGGATCGCCGTTTCTCGACTATCTGCTCGACGAGCTGACGCGGTACGGGTGCTTCGAGAGGGTCCTTCTGCTGGCCGGCCATCTGGGCGATCAGATCGCGCAGCGCTACCACGGAAAGCATTGGCGAACGTCGATCGTCGAGGTGGTCCAGGAGCCGGCGCCGCTCGGCACGGCCGGGGCGCTTCGCAACGCCACGAGCCGGCTCGATCCCGAGTTCCTGCTGCTGAACGGCGACTCCCTTTTTGATTGCAATCTGCTCGACCTGGCGGCAGCGCCGCTCGGGTCGGAGACCCTCGTACGCATGGCGCTCCAGCACGAGCACCTTGGAAACCGGTACCGGCGCATGGAGATCGAGGGTGGTCGCATCGTGCGCTTCCTACCGCCGGCCGCCGCAAGCCGAGGCCCGATCAGCGCCGGCATCTATGCCATGAGCCGACAGGTGCTCGACGGGATCGACGGCGCGCCATGCTCTCTCGAGGACGCAGTTCTCCCCCGGCTGGCAGAGCGGCGGCTGATCGAAGCGCGCACTTATCAGGGCTATTTCATCGATATCGGGGTCCCGGCTGACCTCGATCGGGCGCAGGTTGAACTCCCGCGGGCGCTGCGGCGGCCGGCGGTGTTCTTCGATCGCGACGGCGTCCTGAACGAGGACACCGGTTATGTCCACCGCAGCGAGGATGTGAGGTGGATCAGCGGTGCGCGTGAGGCGATCAAGCTCTGCAACGACAACGGATATCTGGTCTTCGTCGTCACCAACCAGGCGGGCGTCGCGCGCGGGCTCTACGGCGTCGATGCCGTCGAGCGCCTGCATGCCTGGATGAACGCACGGTTGGCCGAAACCGGCGCGCACGTGGATGAGTTTCGGTATTGCCCGTTCCACCAAGAGGGATCGGTTGCGCAATTCCGCCGCGCGAGCGACCGGCGAAAGCCGGCGCCGGGCATGTTGCTCGACTGCATGCGGGCGTGGCCCGTCGATCGCAGCCGCAGCTTGCTCATCGGCGACAAGGCAACCGATATTGCGGCCGCCGAGGCGGCCGGCGTGGCCGGCCACCTATTCCTGGGCGGGGATCTCGCTGAATTCGTCGCTGGCCGGATTGTTAAGCGACCGCCGGCGCCATAGCCCCATTTCGCTCGAGTCCATCAAGAGCACAAAGGGTCGGTCTGCGTAGGTCGGACCGACACAGAGCAGGATCGCTTCGGATTGCATCACGTTGCCGCGATCGAGACGTGGCGGCCGAAGCGTGAATCCTGCGCCAATCATAGAGTTGAGAGCAAGAATCACGTTCCATGATCGAAGCCGAGCGCTTCGATCAAACGATCTTGCTCTATCTGGATGCTTTTGCGCGCTCGGCGAAGAAGGGTGGTTCGCGCGGCATGTACCGCACCTTCTTGACGGCCCCCAATTGTCAGGGCTTGTCTTCGCTTTCATGGTGCCTTTCCGGGCATCTCAGCGACGGTGCCCGACTCCGGGAGGCGCAAGAAGGCATGGCGTCGAGCGCGCAGATCGGCCCCGACTTCTCCACTGTGACCGAACTCGGCGGCGACGATGTCACACGCGAGCAGGTCGAGAGGCTGTGCCATCGCTATTACTGGGCGGGAGCCTATTGCGAGGACAAGGATGTCCTCGAGGTCGCATGCGGCACGGGACCGGGCCTGGGCTACCTCGCGAGCAAGGCGCGATCGCTGCAGGCGGGCGATATCACTGCGGCGATGGTCGCGTCCTGCATCAACCACTATGGCGATCGCGTGCCGGTGTCGGTGATGGATGCGGCCCGCCTGCCGCAAGCCGACCGGTCGCTCGACGTCGTCATCCTGTTCGAGGCAATCTACTACCTGCCCGACGCTTCAGCCTTTCTCGCCGAGTGTCGCCGTGTGCTGAGGCCGGGAGGGACCCTGCTGATCGCCACGGCCAACAAGGACCTGTCCGACTTCAACCCGAGCCCGTACGCCCGCACCTATTTCGGCGCTGTCGAGCTCGCCCGGCTGTTGCGGAGGCATGGGCTGCAGCCTAGCCTCTTCGCGTATGGAGCCATCGCCCGTCGCCCGCTGCCGCAACGGCTGCTCGGACCCGTCAAGCAGGTCGCGGTCGCGCTCGGCCTGCTGCCAAAGACGATGGCGGGCAAAAGACTTCTGAAGAGGCTCGTGTTCGGAGAGCTCGTGCGGATGCCCGCCGAGATCGTCGCCGGCATGCACCCCTATGTCGCTCCTCAGCCCGTGCCCGAAGACAGGCCTGACCGGCAGCATCAAGTGATCTATTGCAGCGGGCGCCTCCCGTAGACCCCACGATGATGAGAGCGCTCATCGAGCAGCGCTCCGCGGGCGGGAACAGCTTGCGCGCAGGCTGAACACTGAGGCGTCTCATCAAGCAGTTGCGCCGGCGGGTCACTACAAGTAGGTTGCCGACGTGCACTCACAGAGGCAATCAGGCAGTAATTCGAGACATTCGCAGGCAAGAAGCGATGTGATGACCAAGCTGCTCACAATACCCTTTTTCGATTGGAAGCAGCTCTACCTGGAGCGTCGCAAGGAATACCTCGAAATCTTCGACAGAACGGCCTCGCGCGGCGGCTTCATCCTCCAACAGGACGTGGACGACTTCGAGACCGAGCTCGAGCGATTTCTCGGCGTCAAGCATGCCATCGCCGTCTCCGATGCCACCAACGCCATGCTGCTCGGCTGGCGTGCCATGGGTCTGAGGCAAGGTGACGAGGTCATTGTTCCCTCTCATTCCTTCCTGGCCGCAGCGCAATCGATTCACTTTGCGGGCGGCGTTCCAGTCCCCTGCGAGCTGGCGCCGGACGGCATGGCGGATGCCGCGGACATGGAACAGCGCGTCACGCGCAAGACGCGGGCGCTCATGCCCGTACACGTCAACGGCCGCATGGCCGATATCGATGCGATCGGGGAGGTTGCACGCCGCCACAATCTGCTGGTGGTCGAGGACTCCGCCCAAGCCCTGGGCGCAAAGCTCAGAGGGCAGGCCGCAGGCACGGCCGGGGTGTGGGGCTGCTTCAGCTTCTACCCCTCCAAAGTGCTCGGCACGTTCGGCGACGCCGGCGCGCTCGTGACAAACGACGATGCGCTGGCGGAGAAGGTGGTGCGCATGCGCAATCATGGCGCCAACGCCGACAAATCGATCGAGAAGGACAACACGGTGTGGGGCACCAATTGCCGACTGGACAATATCCATGCCGCGATCCTCGCCTACAAGATGACGTGGTATGGGGAGGCGGTGGCGCGACGGCGCGCGATCGCTGCCCGCTATCACGAAGGGTTCAGGGACCTGGCGGGGTTGGCGCTGCCGCCGGCGCCGGCGGCGGAAGCAGATCGGTTCGACGTCTTTCAAAACTACGAGCTCGAAGCGGATCGCAGGGACGAGCTTCGTGCCTTTCTGGCCGAGCGCGGGATTGGCACCATCATCCAGTGGGGCGGACTCGCGCTGCACCAGATGACCGGGCTGGGGTTCACCCAGCGGTTGCCAAAGACCGACCTCTTCTTCCAGCGATGCCTGCTGTTGCCCATGAACCACATGCTCGCCGACGACGAGGTGGACTACATCATCGAGAACGTCCGCGCGTTTGATCGCCTCGAGGCGCAGACCAAGACCGAAGCGGTGCGAACTGTCGCTTGATCGGCGCGCACCCGAGGAGGCGCGCACCGCGCGATGGCTACGAAATCTGTTTGGTGGGCCTGCACGTAGGGGCCAGCACGTAGGGGAATGTCGCGATGCCAAAGCTTTCGGGTTCCGTGCCCGTCTCGAAGCAACGGCCGCAGCCATCGAATGAGCAGGGTCGATTGACCCTCGGCGATCTGGCAGATCCGCGCGCTTATCGCGATCCGGTTGATATCGCCGGCCGCTCCGCCGAGTTCCTGCACGAGGCGCTGCTGGCGATGCTGTTGATCCGCGTCGTCGAGGACGAGATCGGCAAGCTCGCAAAGAATAAGAGCACGCGCACCCCTTGCCATCTGGGTATCGGCCAGGAGGCGATTGCGGTGGGCGTCTCCGCACACCTCACGGACCAGGATCGCGTGTTCGGGTCCCACCGCTCGCACGCGCACTACCTGGCCATGGGCGGCGATGTCTACGCCCTGGTCGCCGAGGTGCTGGGCCGGAGCGATGGCGCGTCCAAGGGGATGGGCGGCTCCATGCACATATTCGGCGGCAAGCACGGATTCCACGGCTCGGTCCCCATCGTCGGCGCCACCATTCCGATCGCGGTCGGTGCCGGCCTTGCCGCCCGCCTCGACGCAACAGGCCCCGACGGCGAGCTCTCGAAGGGTCCATTGTCGGTCGGTGTGTGCTATTTCGGCGATGGCACCAGCGAGGAAGGCGTGCTGCACGAGTCCATGAACCTCGCTGCGGTCTATGCCATCCCCGTCTTGTTCGTATGCGAGAACAATCTCTACTCGAGCCATCTGGACATTTCGCAGCGGCAACCCTACGACCGCATCGCCCGCTTCGCCGACGTGCACTCCCTGCCAGCCAGGACCGTCGACGGCAACGACATCCTGGCGGTAGCGGACGCCGCTCGCGAGCTGCTCGAGATCGCCCGCAACAAGCCGGGCCCGGTGTTCCTGGAGGCGGTCACCTATCGCTGGCGCGGCCACGTGGGGCCCGAGGTCGACGAGGACGTGGGCGTCCGCCGCAGCCGTGAGGACCTCGTGGCGTGGATGCAGCGCGACCCAATCAAGCGCTTGAGCGAGGCCATGCAGGCCAACGGCATGCTGCCCGCCGATGGGCTCGCCCAACTCGAGGCGCAGGTGCGCCGGGACGTCGCCGCCCACGTGGAAAGAGCGCTCGCTGCTCCCTTCCCGGCCGTGAACCGGCTGCTCGACCTCGTGTACGTCGACAACCACCCGTCCTGAGGTCAATGTAGCGCGCATGGTGACTTACGTCGAAGCGATCCGGGAGGGTTTCGTCCATCTTCTGCGCACCTATCCCAACGTCTTCACGATTGGCCAGGGTCTGTGGAACCCGTGGTACGTCGGCCAATCGATGCGCGACCTGGAGAAGGAGTTCGGCAAGCATCGCGTGCTCGATACGCCGGCCTCGGAGAACGCCTGCACGGCCGCGGCCATCGGGGCTTCGCTGTTCGGCTATCGGCCGATCGTCATCCACCCGCGCATGGATTTCATGGTCCTGGCCACGGATGCCATCGTCAACCAGGCGGCGAAGTGGCATCACATGCTCGGCGGACAATCCTCGCCGGCCGTCACCATCCGGGGCATCATCAATCGGGGCGGCGAGCAGGGTGCCCAGCATTCTCAGGCGCTGCATGCGTGGTACGCCCACGTGCCGGGCTTGCGTGTCGTCATGCCGGCGACGGTCAGGGACGCCCGCGACCTGCTGATCTCGAGCGTGCTGTCGGGGGCGCCGGTGATCTACATCGACGACCGGTGGCTCTACGAGCGCGAGGACGATATTCCCCCGATCGTGGAACGCCCGCTGGCCGGGGAGATGCCTCGAGTTCTGCGCGAGGGCCGTGATCTGACGCTCGTCGGCGCCGGGTACGCGACATATCTGTGCGAGCAGGCCGCCGACGTGCTGGCCGCACAGCGGATCTCGGCCGAGGTGGTCGATGTACGCGTCCTCAATCCGCTGGAGCGAGCGCCGATTGTGCGGTCGGTCGCGAAGACGGGGCGGCTGGTCGTGGTCGACGGCGGCTGGAGAACTGCCGGGTTGGCGGCCGAGATCATGGCCAGCGCCGCTGAGGGCGTCGATCCGCGACAGGTCAAGAAGATGCCGGTGCGGCTGTGTCTTCCGGACGCTCCCGCCCCGACCAGCGGACCACTCGAGCAGGTCTACTACACGAAGGTCGGTGACGTGGTCGAGGCGGCAAGAGCCATGGTCGGCTAGAACGTGACTCTCGCTTGGGAACGCGGCGGATACGTGCATTGCGGAACTGGCGTGCTTCAATCCGAAGCGATCCTGCTCTAGCGGCCGGAGTACGTGGCAACAATCATGAAGAGGGTGATCGATATCGCCCTGTCGGTGCTGGGCCTGGTGGTGCTGTCACCGCTACTGGCGATCGCCATGCTGCTGATCTGGCGGCAGGACGGCCACTCGCCGCTGTACAAGGGGCGGCGTGTCGGCAAGGGTTCCCGGTCGTTCCACATGATCAAGCTGCGGTCGATGGCGGTGAACGCCGACAGCAGCGGCGTGGTCTCGACCTCGGCGACGGACGGGCGCGTTACGCCTATTGGCCGAGTCGTGCGGCGCACCAAGCTCGACGAGGCGATGCAGCTCTGGAACGTCCTCGAGGGCGACATGAGCCTGGTCGGCCCGCGCCCGAACGTGTCCGAGGAGACACGGCTCTATACGCAAGCCGAGAGGCAACTGCTCGCCGTGCGGCCGGGCATCACCGATTTGGCCTCCATCGTATTCTCCGACGAGAGCGAGATTCTCAAGGACAGCTCGATGCCGGATCTCGAGTACAACCAGCTCATCCGGCCATGGAAAAGCCGGCTCGGGCTTTTCTATGTCGCCAACCGGTCGCTATGGATGGACCTGCAAATCCTGTGGCTGACGGCGCGGGTGCTGGTCGACAAGCCGGCGGCGCTGCGCGGCGTGAAACGCATCCTCGCAAAACATGGCGCGGACGAGCAGCTCATCAGCGTGTGCCGGCGCGACGCGGCGCTGTACCCCTATCCGCCCCCCGGCGCGACAGAGATCGTGACGCACAGGTGACAAGGCTCGTGCCAGGGGCGCCATTGAACCCGATCGGCACTGCAGCGACGATGTGCATGAGGACGTCCGGACGCGAAACACCATGAGAGTGTGGCTTGTGCAAACCGGTGAGCCAGCTCCCACCGATCCGGGCCGACCCAAGCTGATGCGAACAGGGGTCGTGGCGCAGCACCTGGCGGACCGGGGACACGAGGTCGTCCTCTGGAGCTGTACCGTCGATCACCCAGCCAAGGTGCAGCGCGCACGGAAGACGACCGTCTTGGAGATGCGCGGCAACTATCACGTGGTGCTGCTGTACGGGCGCATGTATGCGAGCAACATCTCACTGGCCCGCGTGGTCAGCCAGATCGAGACTGCGCGCGAGTTTCGAAGACTGGCACCCACGTTGGCCAAGCCCGACGTCATACTTTGCGGGTATCCGACGATCGAGCTGGCGCACGCGGCCACGAAGTTCGCGGTGCAGAACGCGATTCCCATCGCGATCGATTTCCGCGACAAATGGCCAGACATCATCGAAAGCCACATCTCCCGTTGGGCGCGGCGCGTTGCGGTGCCCGCGATCTGGTATTGGCGCCACTGTCAGCGGTGGACGGTAAGGAATGCGACCGGGATCGTCGCCATCACCGAGCCGTTTCTCGATTGGGCGCTTGCTGCGGGGGGGCGCGTCCGTAGTGACCGCGACCGCGTGTTTCACCTGGCAGCCGATCCGGCGCCGCTTTCACCCGGCGAACTGGCGGACGCCGAGCGCATGTGGGATGCACTGGACGTGCGGGCCGGGGGAGATCGCGTGATCGTCTGCTTCATCGGAACGCTGAGCAGCCGTCTCGATCTCATGACGCTCGTGGCCGGCGTGCGAGGCCTTTCGCCGGAGGAGAAGACAAAGGTGAAGGTGGTGATCTGCGGTCGCGGCGACCTCGATCTCGCGTTGCGCGAGGTTGCCAAATCCGAGCCCGGCCTGGTCGTCGCTGGTTGGCGCAAGGCAGCCGAGCTCCATGTCCTCATGCAGCGATCGCATGCAGGCGTGCTGCCCTACCGGTCGAACGAGGACTTCGTCATCAGCTATCCAAACAAGGTGGGCGAGTACCTGGGCGCCGGCCTGCCGATCATGACGGGCCTCTCCGGCCTCGTGGGGAAGTTGCTGGTTGAGCGCGGGATAGGCTTCTTCTATGAAGCGGGGAATCCCGCAAGCGCGGTTGCGTGCCTGCGAGGGCTCCTGGCAAGCCCCGCCCAGGCACAACAGAAACGAGATGCGGCACGGCAAGCGTTCCTGGATCTCTTCGATCCTGCGCGCATCTATCCGGGCTTCTGCGACTATCTGGAAGACCTCGCAGCTGAGCATGGCTCGCGGACTTGAGCTTGCGGCGCGTGCTTGCAGACAAAAGGGCTGCGCATCAATGAATGCAATCCCGACACTTCCAGTGAATTCGGCTGCGGACCTTTCTCCGAAGCTCGAGGCACATCTGCTGCGCCTTACTGCGGGATGGACGATGGCCGGCGTCGCCCTTGTCATCGCGGCGCCAATGACGGCGGCCATTGCATTGCCGTTGTGCCTGGTCGCTCCGCTCGCGTGGTGTTGGCGTAGCCAGGGACGCCTACCCCCGCTCAAAGCCTCCCCTGTCATGGCGTGCCTTGCACTGGCAGCCATCTATTTGTTGATCAACGCCGTGTGGTCGCTGGACTACCCGAGCGCCCTGCTGACGGGCATTTGGCTCTTGGCGTTCGTGGCCGTCCTGCATGTGACGAAGGGCACATTGGACGGGCTAGCCCCGCGCCCTCTGCGGGCGATGGCCCTGGGATTTTATGCAGGGGTCGCGCTCGGGAGCCTATTTCTCTGCTTTGAAATCGTCAGCGACCAGTGGCTGCGCCGGTTGGTTGAGAATGCCGTGCCGCGGCTTCGCTCCGATCCTCGCCATCTCGTCATGGAGGGCGATCGGATCATCAAGCTACCGACCTATCTTCTCAATCGAAGCATCGCCGCATGGACGCTGCTGTACTGGCCGGCATTGCTGGTGCTCTGGCGCTTGGACTTGCCTCGACGGCAGTGGATGTTGTTGGCGGCCTTAGGGCTCTTGCCGGGGGTGGCGGCCGTATTTCTGTCGGACCACGAGACCTCCAAGCTGGCGTTCCTTGGCGCTGCGGTCGCCTGGGCCGTCTTTCTGGCAACGCCCGCGCTCACTCGGCGGCTTTTCGTCGCCGGCTGGGTCGCGGCGACGCTGCTGATGGTGCCCATGACGATGATTGCCTTTTCGAGCCAGCTGTACCTCGCGCCCTGGCTGGCCGGCAGCGCTCAGGACCGCATTGTGCTGTGGGGTTACACCAGCCAACAGGTCTTGCGCGCGCCGATCCTCGGGGTGGGCGTCAAGACCTCGAGCGTGCTCGGACGGCCCAGTGATGCCGACGACTCCCCGCAAGCCCCGGGTTCGACACTCCGGATGAGCATTCGCCACCACACGCACAACGGCTACCTTCAAGTTTGGTACGAGGCCGGCGCCGTGGGAGCGCTACTCCTTTTCGGATTTGGCATCTTGACGCTGCGCTCGCTGGCAAAGCTGCCCATCGATGCGCAGCCCTTCCTGTATGCCACATTCGCGACCTGCGCCCTGGTCGCGGCCTCGTCCTTCAGCCTGTGGCAGGCCTGGTTCATCGGCCTGCTCGGGCTGGCCTCCATCTTCGCCATGCTTGGATGCTCTGATGTGAGCTCGAGGCGAGAGCGCGTCGATGCGCCGCCGGTGGCCAATCGATAGGCGCACAGTCCGGCGGACGGGGAGCCGGACGGCATTGGAGGCGGCTACGGTGCGGCGGCGATACAATCACATCCGCTCACGCGTCTCAGTCTGCGAACTCTTCAACGGGCTGCCAGCCCCGAGGCGACGGCGCCGCATTGGAGTCGCAGCCTCGAGCGTGCGAGACTTTGCTGTTGGGACAACAACCACCGCACCGAACGCGATTGGGGCGGGGCTTTCAGTCGACCAGCAGACTTCTATCCCATCGAGGCCACCTGGATCGCGCAAGGCCTCGACATCCGCTGCAGGAGATAGCGCATGGCACACGACCGCATGCCGGAGATCCCGGCCGACCAGATGACGGACGCGCAGAAGAAGGCCGCCGCCGAGTTCGCCGAAGGGCGCGGCTACAAGGTGCGCGGGCCGTTCGCTGCCATGCTGCGCAGCCCCGAGGTGATGTTGCGCGCCAAGGCGATGGGCGACTACGTGCGCTTCAAGAGCACGATCCCGCCTAGACTCAACGAGCTCGCGATCATCATCACGGCGCGTCAGTGGGCGCAGAACTACGAGTGGCACGCGCACCGGCCGCTGGCCGAGAAGGCGGGCCTCGAGCCCGAGATCGCCCAGGCGATCGCCCACGGCCATCGCCCCGGGGGCATGGCGGCGGACGAGGAGGTCGTCTACGACTTCTGCATGGAGCTGCACACCAATCGAAGCGTCAGCGATGCCACCTATGCGCGCGCACTCGCGGCGTTCGGCGAGCAGGGCGTCATCGATCTGGTCGCCGCCAACGGCTACTATACCTTCAACGCCATGATGATGAACGTCGCGCGCACCGCGTTGCCGGCCGGCGCCACGGCCGAGCTGCAGCCGTTCCCGAAGTGAAGGGTGACAGCAGGCGCTGCGGCGCGCTCGCTCCTGGCGTCGCTACCGCAGATACAAGCCGATGGCCGCCAACAGCAGGCCGCCCAGGATCATCACGAGCGATACGACGGCGAGCGCCTGGGCGATGAAGTGGCCCGCAACGGTGCCGGCGGTCCTCGTGGCCTTCCCGGTCCAACTCGCCTGTGAGCGTATGTCGTTGAATTTCTGCTCCAGCGCCGTGGGGTTCTCCGCGCTGCGCTTGCCGCGCGCCAAGGTCCAGGCGGAGTCGATCGCCGCGTCCTTGAGGTCGTAACGTGCCGTGCGCCAGCGGATCACGATGCCGAGCAGGACGAGCAGGATGCCGGCACCGACAAGCCAGGTGCTGATTCCAACGGTCATCTGCCCCCCGATACCAAGAGGCGGTGCCAGTGCTTCAGCGAACTCTCAAACATGTCCTGCTCGTCAGCTGCCGGACAGAACACGACGCGTCAGCCCGAGGGCCTCCTCGATCATCGGCGCGGTGACGTCGAGGTGCGTGCAGGCGCGCACGCGGCCGCCGAGCAGGCTCATGCTTACGCCCTCGAGGCGCATGCGCCGCGCCAGCTCGTGGGCCGGCACGCCGGCGCCGGCGGGATCGAAGAACACGAGATTGGTGTCCGGCTCCTCCACCACCACGCCCGGCATCTGCTTGAGGCCGCGGGCCAAGGCCCTGGCGTTGCGGTGGTCCTCGGCCAGGCGGTCGACGTGGTGGTCGAGGGCGTAGAGGCAGGCCGCGGCGCAGATGCCGGCCTGGCGCATCGACCCGCCCAGACGCTGCTTCCAGCGCCAGGCGTCGTCGATGAAGGATGCGCTGCCGGCGAGGACGGCGCCCAGCGGCGCGCCGAGCCCCTTGGTGAAGTCGAGCCAGACGGAATCGTAGGACGCGGCCATCTCCTTGGCCGCAATGCCCGACGCGACACAGGCGTTCAGCAGGCGCGCGCCGTCCATGTGCGTGGCCCAGCCCTCCCCGCGCGCGACGGCCGCGACCTCGTTCAGTTGCGCCAGCGGCCACACGGTGCCGCCGCCGATGTTGGCGGTCTGCTCCACCTCCAGCAGTCGCTGGGGCAGGGCGTAGCGCGTGCGCGGACGGATGGCTGAGCGCACGTCGTCGGCCGTGAACAGGCCGCGCGCGCCCGGCAGCGGCTGGATCTGCACGCCCGTGAATGCCGCGTGGGCGCCGCCCTCGCTGGTGAGGATGTGGGCCGTCTGGTGCGCGACCACCTCCTCGCCGGCGCGGCAGTGAGTGAGGATGGCGACCACGTTGCACATGGTGCCGGAGGGCAGGAACATCGCGGCTTCCTTGCCCAGCAGGGCTGCCATGCGCTCGCACAGCGCGTGCACGGTGGGGTCGTCGCCGAACTGCTCGTCGCCCACCTCGGCGCGCATCATCGCCTCGCGCATCGCGTGCGTGGGGCGCGTCTGCGTGTCGGAATAGAGGTTGATGCGGATCGCAGGGGCGCCGAGCGGGGGCCGGGAGGGAGCGTGGACCATCAGCGGGCTCGCAGGTGGTGAGTTGAGGCGGCGCACGCTAGTGTGGTGTCTCGCAAATGCCTTCCCCCTCTGCGGCTAGGTTCTACAAGGCATTTGCGAGACGCAAACCACACTAGAATCATAGGTTTTCTAGTGTCCTTTTGTCTCCGAAATATCGCCCAACCGTGCCGCAAAGGATGACGATATTTCGGAGACAGGACACTAGCACGGGCGGCGCGAGGCGTCAGGTCTGGGCTGCCCCGCCGGGTCCGGGCGGCACGCAATTCTTGATCTGGGCACACATTGGGTGGAAAGTCGCGCCCAGCCGCCCACGACCCACGCCCTCATGCTCACACTCCGCCAGATCGAAGTGATACGCGCCGTCATGGTGACCGGCACGATCGGCGGCGCGGCCCGTCTCCTCAACGTGTCCTCGCCGGGCGTCAGCCGCCTCATGAAGCACGCCGAGGGCACGCTCGGCCTCAAGCTGTTCAGCCGGCGGCAAGGCCGTTACGCGCCGACGCCCGAGGCCAAGGACATCTTCAGCCAGATCAACGGCGTGTACGACAAGGTCGAAGACCTGCAATACGTCATCAGGCGGCTGGAGCGCGGGGCGGATTCGGAGCTCAAGATCGGCTCCGTCCCGAGCATATCCAACGTGATGGTGCCGCGCGCCATCGCCAGCGTGCGCCAGAAGTTCCCCAACCTTCTGATCGACGTCGACATTCTCAAGATCGAGGAGGCGGTCGACTACCTGCTGCTCGGCAAGGGCGAGGTGGTCGCCATGAGCTCCCGATACGAGCATCCCGTGCTGGCGTTCGAGCCGCTCGCCCAAGGCCGCCTGCTGTGCATCGTCCCGGACGACCATCCGCTCGCCGGCCGCGCGCGCGTTTCGGCTGCCGAGATCGTGGAATATCCATTGATCGGTATCGATCCCAACGATCCCTACGGGCGCATCATGGCCAGCATCTTCGCGCAGCAGTCGCTGGCCTACGAGGTGACGATCAAGGCCCGCTTCGGCTCGACCGTCTGCGCGCTTGTGCGCAACGGGCTCGGCATCGCCATCATCGACGAGTTCACGGTCGCAGGCGGCAACTATCCGGGCATCCGCGCGCTTGCGATCGCCGAGGCGACGGAATTTCCGACCTACATCGCCTTCCGCAAGGATGCGACGCTGTCCAGCTACAGCGAATTCTTCATCGCCTCGCTGCGCCAGCACATGCGGGAGCCAGAAGGAAGCGGCCGCACCCGTGGCCGGCCGCTCGCCGCGGCCAAAAAATAACAGGATGTTTGGATTCAGGCGCTTTTTGGTAATTGACGTTACATTCCAAGCGAGAGTACGCCAAAGGCACAGCCACTAGGGGGATTGAATCCCGCGATGGCCAAAGAGCATGAACCCTCAGGGGAGGAGACGCCGAAGATGACCTTATTCCGCAGTGCCATTCTCGTTGCCTGCCTTGCCGTCGCCACGCCGGCAGCGGCGCAGGACACCATCAAAATCCCGAGCATCATCGAGCTGTCGGGCGGCGGGGCGACCGTCGGCAACAACTGGAAGAACGGGTCCACCCTGGCCGCCGACGAGGTCAACGCGGCCGGTGGCATTCTGGGCAAGAAGATCGTGCTCGAGTTCGTCGACACGGCCTCCGATCCCGGCAAGGCGCGGGCCGCCATCCAGCGCGCGCTGGACGACAAGCCGGTGGCGATCTTCGGGCCGATTTATTCGGGCAGCGTCAGCGCGACGCTGAAGCTCACCGACGAGGCGCAGGTGCCGCAGATCATCGGCGGCGAGGCGGCTATGCTGACCGCGCAGGGCTCGAAATACCTGTTCCGCACCTCGTTTGGCCAGAACGTATCGATGCCCAAGATCGCCAACTATCTGCGCGATGAAGTGAAGGCGAAGTCGCTTGCCGTGGTGTACGTCAACAACGACTTCGGCAAGGGCGGCCGCGACGCCATCATCAAGGAGCTCGGCAGCCGCGACATCAAAGTGGTGGCCGACATCTCGACCGAGGCCGGCCAGGCCGATTTCGCCGCCGACGTGATCAAGCTGAAGGGCGCCAACGCGGATGCGATCTTCGTCTATCTCAACGAGGAGGAGAGCGCCCGCTTCCTGCGCGAGGCCAAGAAGCAGGGCATCAACAAGCCGCTGATCGGCGAGACGACGCTGCTGGGCCAAAAGGTGATCGACCTCGCCGGCGATGCGGCCAACGGCGTCAAGGGCCACGTCGGCCTGACGGTGGATGCGCCGATCCCGGCGATCCAGGAGTTCGGCCGGAAGTTCCAGGCCAAGTTCAACTACAAGCCCGACCACAACGGCGTGAAGGGCTATACCGCCGTCTACATGCTGAAGGCGGCGGCCGAGAAGGCCGGCAAGCTCGATCCCAAGGCGATCGCCGCGGCGCTGCACGGGCTCACCATCACGCCCGACAAGGTGCCGGGCATCCTGATCGAGGCGACCTGGGACGACACCGGCGAGATCGACCGCATCAGCTTCCTGGGCGAGGTCAAGGACGGCAAGCAGGTGATCACGCAGACGCTGCCGAAGCTGAAGAAGTAGAGTGCACCATCCGCGGTGGGCGGCCGTGCGCTGCCCGCCGTGGCGGACGTCGTCGGTGCTGTTGTCTCGTGCCAGGAGTGCCGGCCCGGGCGGGCCCCGCGAACACCATGGCTGACTTCCTCCAGCTCGTCATTGCCGGCCTGGCGACCGGCGCGATCTACGCGCTGGCGGCGATCGGCTTCACGCTGTTGTGGCAGACGTCGCAGACGATCAACTTCGCCCAGGGCGAGTTCGTGATGCTGCCGGCGTTCTTCGCCCTGGCGGCGATGCATTGGTATGGCCTGCCGTTCTCGCTGGCCGTGCTGCTCGCCATCACGCTGGCGATGCTGCTGCTGGGCGTCGTGTTCAAGACCCTCATCGTCGACCCGCTCATCAAGCAGGGCGTGCTGCCGCTGGTGGTCTCCACCATCGCGCTGAGCCTGCTGCTCAAGGAGGGCGCCAAGAACGTCTATAGCGCGGAAGCGCATCCGTTTCCGACCATCTTTCCCGACAATGTCGTGTCGCTGCTCGGCGTCTCCATCTCGGTCGCTCAGATCGGCGTCCTGGTGATCGCCTTCGGCACGATCGTGCTCCTGCAGTGGTTCCTGGCCGAGACCCGGACCGGCCGGCAGATGCAGGCAACGGCGCAGAACCCGACGGTTGCGCGCCTGCTGGGCGTGCCCGTGCAGCGCATGATCCTCTACACGTTCGTGATCAATGCCGCGCTGGCGGCGATGGCCTCGCTGCTGATCTCGCCGATCTACCTGGCGAAGTTCTCCAACGGCGAGCACTTGGGGCTCGCCGCGTTCGTCGCCGCCATCGTCGGCGGCTTCAATCAGGTGCGCGGGGCGATCGTCGGCGGGCTGGTGATCGGCATCGTCGACAACCTGGCGGCGGCCTATTTCTCCACGGCCTATCGGCAGGCCGTGCCGCTGGTGCTGCTGGTGCTCATCATCCTCTTTCGCCCGCAGGGGTTGCTCGGGCGCAAGGAGGAGCGCGCCGTATGACCACCTCGCCCTGGACCTTGCTGCTACTCTGCCTGATGGGTCTTGCGCTCATCGTTCTGCCGATCGACCTGACGTCCATGGGCATTCCCTATCCCGGGCTGAGGCGCTACGGCACCTACATCCTGACGCTGTGGCTGGTGACGGCCGTGGCCGCCATGGGCGTCAACCTGATCGTCGGTTATGCCGGGCAGGAGACGCTGGCGCAGGCGGCGTTTCTCGGCATCGGCGCCTACACCACGGCTTTGCTGACCAAGGCCGGTATGCCGTTCGGGCTGGCGTTCCTGGCCTCTGGCGTGGCGGCTTTCGTGATCGGGATCGTCTTAGGATTTCCGGCGCTGCGCGTGCAGAAGCACTACCTGGCTTTCGTCACGCTGGCGTTTGCCGTGGTGGCGTGGCTGGTGTTCCGCAACGAGCAATGGCTCACCGGCGGCGTGTTTGGCATCACCGACATCTCTCGCCCCACGCTGTTTGGCATCTCGCTGCGCAACCACGTGAGCTTTTACTGGTTCGTGCTAGCGATCACGGCAGCGCTGACGTTTGCGCTGTGGTGGATCATCCGCTCGCCGTGGGGGCGCGCCTTCACGGCGCTGCGCGAGAACCCGATGCGGGCGGAAAGCCTCGGCGTCGATGTTCGCCTCTATACGCTGCTCGCGTTCGCCATCGGCTCGGCCTACGGCGGCTTTGCCGGTGCCCTCTACGCGCCGCTGGTCGAATTCATCGATCCCAACCCCTTCGCGCTCGGCCCTTCGTTCCTGTTCATGCTGATGGTGGTGGTCGGCGGCGTCGGCTCCTTCGTCGGGCCGTTCATCGGCGCCGGCATCGCGGTGCTGCTGCCGGAGTGGCTGCGGTTCGCGGAGGCGCAGTACCTGCTGATCTACGCCGGTCTCGTCATCGTCATGATGGCGCTCTGCCCGACCGGCATCGTCGGACTGTGCGAGCGCATCTTCGCCCGCAGGCGACCGACCACCGGCGACGGCAAGGCGCCGGTGATGGGCGAGGTCAAGCCATGAGCGCGGTGCTGCAGGTGCGCGATCTCGCCAAATCGTTCGGCGGCGTCGAGGCTGTGCGCGGTGTCTCCTTCGACGTGCACGAGGGCGAGATGCTGGGGCTGATCGGCCCGAACGGGTCCGGCAAGTCCACGCTCTTCAACTGCATCCTGGGCCAGTTGGCGCCGTCTCGCGGCGAGGTCGTGGTCGACGGCAAGACGGTCACGGGCGTTCGCCCGTCCAAGCTCAATCGCCTGGGGGTGAGCCGCACCTTCCAGCTGCTGCAGGTGTTTCCCCAGCTGACCGTGCGCGAGAACCTCATTCTCGCCGGCCAGGAGCACAAGGGCTCGCGCATCGGCCGGCTGTTCGGCGCGCGCGACACCGGTTTGACCCCGGCAGCCGACCGCATGATCGCCTTCTTCCGGCTCGGGCACCTGGCCGACGAGATCGCCGGAGGCCTCAGCTACGGCCAGCAGAAGCTGCTCGATGCGGCCATGGCGTTCATGGCGGGTCCGCGCCTGGTGCTGCTGGATGAGCCCGCCGGCGGCGTCAATCCGACCATGCTGACGGGGCTCAAGGAGCGCCTGCAGGCGATCAACGTGGAGACGAAGGCGACCTTCATCGTCATCGAGCACAACATGGAATTCGTCATGTCGCTGTGCCGGCGCATCCTGGTGCTGGCCGAGGGGCAGATCATCGCCGAGGGCACGCCCGAGGCCGTGCGCAGCAACCCCAAAGTGATCGAGGCCTACCTTGGACACTGAGGCACAGGACGATTGCATTCTGGTGGTCGACAGCGTCGTTGCCGGCTACGGCAACATGACCATCCTCAACGAGGCCTCGGCCCGGATTCGCCGTGGCGCCGTCACCACCGTGATCGGGCCGAACGGCGCCGGCAAGTCGACCCTGTTCAAGGCGATCTTCGGCCTGCTCGGCGTGCGCTCGGGCCGCATCGCCTTCGACGGGCGGGAGACCACCGGCTGCACGCCGCGGCGGATGCTGGACCTGGGCGTCTGCTACGTGCCGCAGGGCCGCAACCTCTTCCCGCAGCTCTCCGTGCGGCACAACCTCGAGCTCGGCGCCGTGGCGCTGCCCGATCAGCGCAATGTCGCCGCGCGCATCGATGGCGTGATGACCCGCTTCCCGATGCTGCGCGAGAAGGCCGATGCACAGGCGTCGACGCTCTCCGGCGGCCAGCAGAAGCTGCTCGAGGTGGCGCGCGCCTTGCTGCTCGATCCCAAGCTGATCCTGATCGACGAGCCGTCGATCGGGCTCTCCCCGATCATGGCGCAGGAAGTGTTCGGCATCCTGCTGGAGCTGCGCGACAAGGGCGTGAGCATCGTGCTGATCGAGCAGAACGCCAAGCAGGCGCTCGGCATCTCCGACTATGGCCTGGTGCTGGAGCAGGGCCGCACCCGCGTCGAGGACACCGCCAAGGCCATTCTCGCCGACAGCCGCATCGCCCAGCTGTTCCTCGGTGGCGGGTTGCAACCGGTGGCGGGGGCGGCATGAGCGGGCACCGGGCATTGGTTGGGTTGATCGGCGCCAACATCCAGCGGTCGTTGTCGCCGGCGCTGCACGAGGATGCGTTCGCCGCCCACGCCATGCGCGGCCACTACCATCTGATGGATGTCGATGTCGGCGCGCGGCGCAGCCTCGGTGAGCTGCTGGAGGGGGTTCGCGCCACGGGTTTCCTGGGGGTCAACGTGACGTTCCCCTACAAGGAAGCGGTGCTGCCGCTGCTCGACGAGGTTTCGCCGGAAGCGCGCCAGATCGGCGCCGTCAACACCGTCACGATCGATCGGGACGGCCGTACGCAGGGCTACAACACCGACCGCGTCGGCTTCCGTCGCAGCTTCGAGGAGGGCCTCGGGCGAGCTTCGGTGGAGGGCCAGTCGGTGCTGCTGGTCGGCGCCGGCGGGGCCGGGCGGGCGGTGGCGTTCGCGCTGCTGGACCTGGGCGCGGTGCGCATCCTGATCCACGACAAGGACACAGCCCGCGCGGGCGCTTTGGTGGCCGACCTCAATGCGCAACTCGGTCAGACACGCGCCGGCGTGGAGACCGATCCTGCGGTCGCCTTGGCCCGTGCGGCCGGGGTGGTGAACGCCACGCCCATCGGCATGACGGGCTTTCCCGGCATCCCGGTGCCGCTCCAGGCCGTGCGTGCGCAGCACTGGGTCGCGGACGTCGTCTACACCCCGCTCGAGACCGAGCTGATCAAGGCCGCGCGGGCCGAGGGTGCGCGCGTGCTCGGCGGCAGCGGCATGTGCGTGCACCAGGCAGCCGAGTCCTTTCGCCTGTTCACGGGGCTCGCCGCCGACGTGCCGCGCATGCAGCGCGTGTTCGCCGAGGCCGCCGCCGCGCGCGAGCAGGCGATGGCCGCGAGCGTGTGAGCATCAAAGGAGCCCGCCGATGCAGATGTCGATCGCCACGGTGTCGCTGAGCGGCGCCCTGAACGAGAAGCTCGAAGCCATAGCGGCGGCAAAGTTCTCCGGTGTCGAGATCTTCGAAAACGACCTGCTGTCGTTCAGCGGCACGCCGGCCGACGTGCGCCGCATGGTCCAGGACCTCGGGCTGACCACCGTCTCGCTGCAGCCGTTCCGCGACTTCGAGGGCATGCCCGACGCCCAGCGCGCGCGCATCTTTGCTCGTGCCGAGCGCAAGTTCGACGTGATGGCCGAGCTCGGGTGCGACCTGCTGATGGTGTGCAGCAACGTGGCGCCGGACTGCCAGGGCGGCATCGACCGCGCCGCCGCCGACCTGCGTGAGCTTGGCGAGCGGGCGGCCAAGCGCGGCCTGCGCATCGGCTTCGAGGCCCTGGCCTGGGGCCGTCACATCAACGACTATCGCGACGCCTGGGAGGCGGTGCGCCGCGCCGATCACCCTGGCGTCGGACTGGTGCTCGACACCTTCCACGTGCTGGCGCGCAAGACCGACCTCGCGGCGATGCGCTCGATCCCGCGCGAACGCATCTTCCTGGTGCAGATCGCCGACGCGCCGCTGCTCGACATGGACTACCTCTCCTGGAGCCGCCATTTCCGCAACTTTCCGGGCCAGGGCGACCTGCCGCTCGTCGCATTCATGCAGGCGCTGCAGGCGACGCGATACGACGGCCTGCTCTCGCTCGAGATCTTCAACGACCAGTTCCGTGCCGGCTCGGCGCGCAGCGTGGCGATCGACGGCCATCGCTCGCTGCTCTACCTGCTGGACCAGCTGCGCGAGAAGACGGGCGCGCCGGTTGCCGGTGTCGCCGATCTGCCGCCGCGCTCGCGCTGTCATGGCACCGAGTTCATCGAGTTTGCCATCGACGATGCGACCGCCCCGCGCTTCGAGCAGCTGCTGGCAGGTCTGGGCTTCCGCAGAAGCGGCCTGCACAAGTCGAAGGACGTGACGCGCTGGTCGCAGGGCGCCATCAACCTCGTCGTCAATACCGAGAAGGAAGGCTTCGCCCATTCCTACAACATCACGCACGGCACGTCGGTTGCCGCCATCGGCCTGCGCGTCGAGGATGCGACGGCGACGCTCGACCGTGCGCAGAAGCTGCTCGATCAACCGTTCCGGCAGGCGGTCGGCCCCGGCGAGCTGGAGATCCCCGCGGTGCGGGGGCTCGGCGGCAGCCTGCTCTACTTCGTCGATTCCAAGAGCGCGCTCGGCAAGGTGTGGGACATCGAGTTCGACCAGCCGGCCGACACCGGCGCGCTCGCCGAGGCCGGGCTGACCATCATCGATCACATCTCGCAGTCCATGCAGTACGAGGAGATGCTGACCTGGCTGCTGTTCTATTGCTCGCTGCTCGACGTCTCCAAGACGCCGCAGCAGGACGTGGTCGACCCCGGCGGGCTGGTCAAGAGCCAGGTGGTGGAGTCTGCCGACGGCAGCATCCGCATCGCGCTCAATGCCTCGCAGTCGTCGCGCACCTTGTCGTCGCGCTTCCTCTCGGAGGCGTTTGGTTCGGGCGTGCAGCATATTGCCTTCGCCAGCGACGATATCCTGGCAACGATCGCGAAGCTGAAGGCGAACGGCGTCAGCCTGCTCGCCATCCCCGAGAACTACTACGACGACTTGGAGGCCAAGATCGACCTTTCGCCCGAGCGGCTCGACACCCTGCGGTCGCACAACGTCCTCTACGACCAGGATGCGGGGGGCGAGTACCTGCAGGCCTACACCACGACCTTCGAGGACCGATTCTTCTTCGAGATCGTGCAGCGGCGCAGCTACAAGGGCTTCGGCGCCGCCAATGCCCCGATCCGGCTGGCGGCGCAGGCGCGGCTGGCGCAGCCTGCGACGCTGCCCTGGTAGCGGCGCGGCAATTTCGCTGGTTCCGCTCCCAAATTGCCTCTGGCGTTATGCCGTGTCGGCAATATATTGCACCGTCATGAACCATTGAGCAGGAAGCGGCGGCAGGTTGCGATGCCCAAGATCACCTACATCGAGCACGACGGCACCATCCATACGGTCGACGCGGATATCGGTGCGACCGTGATGGAGACGGCGCTCAAGGGCGGCGTCACCGGCATCGTCGCCGAATGCGGCGGCTCGTGCACCTGCGCGACCTGCCTCGTGCACGTGGACGAGGCCTGGACCGAGAAGGTCGGCAAGCGCACGGACGAGGAGGAGGACCAGCTCGACTTCGCCTTCGACGTGCGCGCGAACTCGCGCCTCTCCTGCCAGATCAAGGTCACCGAGGAGCTGGACGGTCTGGTGGTGCGCACGCCGGCCTATCAGGGGCGATAGCGGTCTACTGTTTACGGGTTGCTGGCGGTCACGTTTGCGTCCGGCAGGTCGAGCGTCCAGCGCAGGCCCTCGGGCGCATACTCGAGCGTCACCTCGCCGCGCAGCGAGCTTGCCACGATATCCGAGATGACCACGTGTCCGAAGCCTTTCCTGGCGGGCGGGCTCACCGGCGGGCCGTTGGTCTCGTGCCAACTCATGCGGAAATGCCGCTCGCCCGTGGGCGCACCGTTGAGCTCCCAGGTGATGGCAACGCGCCCCTCCGGTACCGAAAGTGCGCCATACTTGGCGGCGTTGGTGGCAAGCTCGTGCACCGCCAGCGTGATGCTGTGCACCAGGTCCGGCCTGAGCTCGAGCTCGGGGCCGCGCATGTCGACGCGCGCATTTGCCGCGTCCGTGAATGGCTCGAGCTGCGAGCGGACCAGCTCGGCGAGGTTTGCGCTTTTCCAGTCACGCGTGACGAGCAGGTCCTGGGAGCGCCCGAGCGCGTGCACGCGTTGGGAGAAGCGGACCTGGAACTCCTGCAGGCTGGGGCTGTGCCGCGCCGTCTGCCCGGCAATCGCCTGGACGACGGCGAGCAGGTTCTTGGAGCGGTGCGCCAGCTCTCGCATCAGGAAGTCGATGTGGCGCTCGCGGGCCTTGCGCGCGCCGATGTCGCGCACGATCGCGGAGATGCCGACCAATCTGCCGGCTTCGTCGTGCATGGGAGCGACGCTGATGGAGACGTCTATCAAACGGCCGTCCTTGTGCCGGCGCTGGACGTCGGCGTAGACGGTCGAGCCTCCGCGCACGCTGGCGTTCAGCTTCTCGAAGTCCACCTGCGCGTTCTCGACGTAGAACATCCGCACCGATTTGCCGATCACTTCGTTGGGCTCATAGCCGAACAGGCCTGTCGCGGCCGCGTTCCAGGTGCGGATGACGCCGTCGGGGGAGAGGCTGACGATGGCGCTCGGCGAGGACGAGACGATGGCGGCGAGGTGGGCCTGCGCACCGATGCGCGCGCTCAGCTCGCGCGCCGCATCCGACAGGATGACCGAAAGCTCGTCGGCTTCGCGCAACGTGGAGGAGATCGGCGCCACCGGCCTGCCCTGCCCGAGCGCGGAGCCGGCGCGCGCAAGCTCGGCGATCGGCTGCGCCATCAGGCGGCCGACTCCGAGGGCCAGCAGCAGCGAGAGCGACAGCAGCGTCGCTCCCGACCATAGAAACTGGGTCCATGCCCGCCACAGCGGGCCCTCCACCACCTCGAATGGCGCCCACGCGGCGACGCGCCAGCCGGTCAACCCGGAGAAGCGGAAGGCATGCAGCGAGCGCTGGCCCTCCAGGTCGGTGGTCTCGATGACGCCTTCGGACCTGGTGCCGTATTGGCGCAGGGATTCGTCCGGCACCGGGCGGCCCAGGAACTCCTTGGCCAACCGCGTGCGGGCCATGTTGATGTTCCTGCTGTCCGAGACGGCAGCGAGCCAGCCGGCCGGCAGGCTGGCCTCAGCCAGAATGTCCACCAGCCGCTCGGGCTCCAGCGACATCACGAGAACGTAGGGGATGGTTTCGCCCACCCGCACCGGCACGCTGACCGCGAAGATCGGCTGCTGGGCCACCGTCCCGACGAACAGGCCCGACACGTGCGGTCGCGCAGACCGGCGGGTCATGCTCGCCAGGTCCGGCTCTGTTGCCGTGCTCACCGGCAGCGGCGCTCCCCAGGGCAGCCGCGTGTTGACCAGCTGCTGGCGATTGGTGTCGATCAAAACGACATTCCAGGGCCGCGATTTCAGCGCTTCCTTGGCTTGCTCGTGGAAGGTCTCGAAATCGCGGATCGACAGCGCGGTCGCGGTCGCCAGGGTCTCCAGCGTGGTGATGATGGCCGTGATCTCGCGGTCGATGTCGGCGCTCAGGGCGCGCGCTATGCCGAGTGCGCGGCGCTCGTTGGAGGCGCGCTCCGACTGCGTGTAGCGCTGCAGCACGAAGGCGCTGTAGAGCAGAACCGGGACGACGATCGCCAGGCCGAAGACGACGAGGTGCGTGCGCAGCCCGAGCTGGGAGCCGCGCCATGCGGCGAGAGCCTCCATAGCCCTGCGCAACCCCAGGCGGTCCCAGCTTGCTGCCCGCATATGCTCGCGACCTTCTCCGGCCACCCGCCCCATAGCTTCTGACCGCTCGAAGCCTGCGCCCATGCTCTCCAGCGCGAGGCGGAACGACAAAATCGCGGCAATGCGGCGGCTATGCGCCTCTCAGCTGGAGCTTCGCCGTCGGCGTCCTTTCTGCGTGTAGGGATACATCTCGGTGATGTCCGCGCCCGGCATCGCCGCCTCCATCTTCTGCCAGACGTCCACCACCACGTCGGCGACCTCGTCGGCAATGCCGGCGGCCCGGGCATTCTCCAGATAGAGGCGGATGTCCTTGAGCTGAAGCTTGGCCGTGAAGCCGGCGTCGTAGCGGCCATGCATGATGCGGCGGGGGAACTTGTCGTCGGTCGCCGAATTGCGGCCAGTGGAGGCGTTGACGATGTCGAGGATGGTCTTCATGTCGATGCCCTGGCTAGTGCCGAAGGCGATCGCCTCGGAGGTCGCGGCCAGTGCGGTCGCCGACAAGAAGTTGTTGAGCAGCTTCACCGCCTGGCCCTGGCCGGGCCTGGGGCCGACGTAGAACGGCTTGCCAATCAGGCTCATCAGCGGTTTCAGGCGCTCGAAGGCGTCCATCGGACAGGCCAGCATGATGGAGATCGTCGCCTTGTCCGCGCCGGCCGTGCCGCCCGAGACCGGCGCATCCACGAACGCAATATTGGCGCCGGCAAGGATTGTTGCGACCGCCTCCGCGGCCTTGATGCCGATGGTGGAGGTGTCGATCACCGTCTTGACCCGGCGCGGCGAGGCACCCGCGATCTCCGCCGCGACGGCCCGACTGACGCTCCCGTCGGGCAGCGAGAGGATGATGATGTCTGCCGCCTTCGCGACCTCGGCGTTGCTCTTGGCGATGGTGGCGCCGGGCGGGGCACGCTCCGTGCTGGTGGCGTCGGCGACGACGAGCGGGTAGCCGGCCGCCGCCAAGTGCCGGCTCATGCGATGCCCCATGCTGCCGATGCCGATCCAGCCGATGGTTTCCTTCATTGATCTCGCTCCTTCACATCGGCGCGTAGCGCGTAGGGTGCACGAGCAGAAGGCGTGCCGCTATTCGGCGCAATGCGGCTGTCGCCTTATTGCGCCCTACGCCCAATCGCCCTACGCCGGCGGCGGCGCGATCACGTCCGCGTAAGCGTGCCGCTTGGTGATCAGGCCGGCGTGCAGGAAGATGTCGAGCGTCGCTTCGAATGCGGGCTTCGTGATCTCTACGTGGGGCGTCCAGTTGCCGAGCTTTTGGTAGGTGGCGATGGTGCTGGTGAGAACCGGTAGATCGATATCCTTGAAGAACGGCGCTTCGGCCTTGGCGACCTCGGCGGCGGGCGTGGCGATCAGCCATGCGCGTGCCTTGCGGTAGGCGCGCATGAAGCGTTTGGCCGTGTCGGTTGCGAGCCACTCGCGCGTGGCGGCCAGGCTCGAGAAGGCGCACGGGCCGATGGCGTCGCCCAGCGAGGCGACGATGTGGCCGGCGCCGTCGTGCTCGATCTGCTGCGGCGCGGGGCCCTGCAGATGCACGTAGTCGCCCTCGCCCTGGCGGAAGGCCGCGATCATCTTGTCGGTGGAGCCGGCGTCGATCAGGGTGACGGCCTTGACGTCGAGGCCCTGCTTGAAGCACGCGTACTTGAACATCGCCATCGGCTGTCCGCCGTGATCGACGATCACCTTCCTGCCCTTGAGCTTGTCCCAGCTGAACGCCTTGTCGGCGCTGCGGCCGGCAAGGAAGAAACCGTCCTTCTCGTTGATCTGCGCGAAATGCAGGGCCGGCGGCTGCTTGCCCTGCTCCAGCGGCGTGAAGCCCTGGGAGGGGGCGGACTGGGCAACGTGCACGGAGCCGTCGAGCAGGCCGGCGATGGCCGATTTGCCGGGCGGCGAGACCGAATGCTTGGGCGTGAGGCCTTCCTGCTGCAGGAAGCCGCCAGCGAAGGTGGCGATCAAGGGCGAGTAGAATGCGGAGAAGCGGGTGAACTCGATACGGATCTCTTGGCTCAATGGGGCCTCCCTGAAGCTCAGCCGGTGTCGGTGCGATTGCAGCCCGGCATATTCCCTCAAGAAGGCCCGCGGCCAAAGCAGGAAAGCCCTTCGTGTGCATTGCTCATTTGTTGAGCAATTGAGGGAGGCGGGGCTGCTGCGAGGTTGAGCAGCGATTCGCCGCCGGCGCTGGCCGAGATCGTGCAGCGACGCTGCGAGCAGGCGAAATGCGCAACGGGATCAATCCTATAGGGACGAAATCTCGACGCTTCCGCGGTCATGGCACATGGCTTGCTCCTTGACACCTTCCTAGAGGTTCTGCAGCCGGTCGGGGGTGAGCAATGAAGCGTCGGGACTTCCTTAAATCGGCGGCAGCCGTCGCCGCCGGCAGCGCCCTTCCGGCGCCCGCCGTCTGGTCTCCCGCCAAGGCGCAGTCGCGCCAGGAAACGCTGCTGGTCGTCACCGAGTACAGTCCCAACAACTTCGACATCCACGGCGTAGGCACCAACCGGCCCGGCTACGAGGTGTCGTGGAACTGCTACGACCGCCTGATGTCGCACGGCGAGAAGACCCTGCCGGACGGCAACAAGTCGTATGATCGCGACACGTTCACGCCCGAGCTCGCCGAGGATTGGAAACAGACGGACACCTCCGTCACCTTCAAGCTGCGCAAGGACGCCAAGTTTCACGACGGCACGCCGATCACGGCAAAGGACGTCAAGTGGTCGTTCGACCGGGCCGTATCGGTGGGCGGCTTTCCGACCTTCCAGATGAAGGCTGGGTCGCTCGAGAAGCCCGAACAGTTCGTGGCGGTCGACGACCACACCTTCCGCGTCGATTTCATCCGCAAGGACAAGCTGACGATGCCGGATCTGGCCGTCATCGTGCCGGCCGTCTACCACTCCGAGCTGATCAAGAAAAACGTCACCGAGAAGGATCCCTGGGGCCTCGAGTACACCAAGACCAATATCGCCGGCGGCGGCGCCTACAAGGTCACGCGCTGGCAGGCGGGCAGCGAGCTGGTGTTTGAGCGCAACGAGGACTGGAAATCCGGCCCACTGCCGAAGGTAAAGCGCGTGGTCTGGCGCACGGTCCCGTCCGCCGGCAACCGCCGGGCACTGATCGAGCGCGGGGATGCCGACATCTCCGTCGACATGCCGAACAAGGACTTCGCCGAGCTCAAGCAGGCCGGCAAGGTCGCGGTCGTGACCAACCTGATCGGCAACGGCATCGGCTACATCGGCATGAACACCAAGAAGCCGCCGTTCGACAACGTCAAGGTGCGCCAGGCCGTCGCCTACGCCATCCCCTACCAGAAGATCATGGACGTGGTGATGTATGGGCTCGCCGGCCCCATGTACGGAGCCAAGCCCGATACGCCGATCCAGGTGGCCTGGCCGCAGCCGCATCAATACACCACCGATCTCGCCAAGGCCAAGCAGCTGCTCAGCGAGGCCGGCCATCCCAACGGCTTTGCGACCACGCTGTCGTTCGACCTGGGCTTTGCCGTCGTCAACGAGCCGCTGTGCGTGCTGGTGCAGGAGAGCCTGGGGCAGGTCGGCATCAAGGCCGAGATCAACAAGATCCCGGGCGCCAACTGGCGCGGCGAACTCTTGAAGAAGGAGATGCCGCTGATCTCCAACTTCTTCTCGGGCTGGCTCGACTATCCCGAATACTTCTTCTTCTGGTGCTACCACGGCCAGAACGCCGTCTTCAATACCATGAGCTACCAGGACAAGGAGATGGACGCGCTGATCGATGCGGCGCGCACCGCGGCCGCCAACGGCGACACGGCGGGCTACGAGAAGAGCGTGAAGAGCTTCGTCAAGAAATCGTTCGACGAGGTGCCGCGCATTCCCCTGTTCCAGCCGACGCTCAGCATGGCGCTGCAGAAGAACGTCACCGGCTACCGCTACTGGTTCCATCGGCAGCTCGACTACCGCACGCTCGGGAAAGCCTGACGGCCGCAGCGGCCGGGGGAGGATCGTGGCCTCATGTTGAGCATGGCGCTCAGGCGCATGATGGTGGCCCTGCCGAGCCTGGTCGGGGTGGTGATCGTCACGTTCCTGCTGACGCGCGCGCTGCCGGGCGATCCGGCGGCCTATTTCGCCGGGCCCGCCGCCACCAAGGAGGCGATCGAGCAGATCCGCGTGAAGCTCGGGCTCGACCAGCCGCTGATCGTCCAGTTCGGCCGCTACGTGGCGGACCTTGCGCGGGGTGAGCTCGGCAATTCACTGAGCACCGGGCAACCGGTCGTAACCGAGATCCGCACGCGCCTGCCCGCGTCGGCCGAGCTGACGCTGCTGGGACTGATCCTCTCCGTCGTCGTCGCCGTGCCGCTCGGCATCCTCGCCGCCACCCGACCGGGGTCGCTGATGGACCATGCCTGCCGCGTGGTGGCCACCGCTGGGGTATCGCTGCCGGTGTTCTTCACCGGCTTGATCCTGGTTTACGTGTTCTACTATCTGCTCGGCTGGTCGCCGGCGCCGCTCGGCCGGCTCGACATCTACTTCAGTCCACCGCCGCACGTCACCGGCTTCTACCTGATCGACAGCCTGATCGCGCGCGACGGGGAGGTGTTCCTCGCCAGCCTCAAGCAGCTGATCTTGCCGGCACTGACGCTCGGCATCTTCTCGCTGGCCCCGATCGCGCGCATGACGCGCGCCTCCATGCTGGCGGTGCTGGCCTCCGACTTCGTGCGCACGGCGCGGGCGAGCGGGCTCACGCCGTTCACCGTGGTCGTCACCTACGCCTTCCGCAACGCCATGCTGCCGGTCGTCACCACGCTCGGCATGGTGTTCTCCTTTCTGCTCGGGGCCAACGTGCTGGTCGAGAAGGTGTTCGCCTGGCCCGGCATCGGCTCCTACGCGGTGGAGGCGCTGATCGCCTCCGATTTCGCTCCCGTGCAGGGCTTCGTGCTCACCATGGCGGTGATGTACGTGGCCCTCAACCTGCTGATCGACCTGCTGTACGGCCTGATCGATCCGCGCGTGAGGATCGAGGCATGACCGACGTCGCCGCCGGCAAGGAGCATGCCCACGCGACCGGCCTGGCGGCGACGCTCGGTCATGTACGCTACGTGCTCGGGGAGAACCGCGTCACCGGCTTCGCCTTCGGCCTGTTCGTGCTGATCGTGCTGGCGGCGCTGATCGGGCCTTACGTCGTCCCCTATGATCCGCTCGCCAGCAACACCGCGTCCGCGCTCAAGCCGCCGTCGGCTGCGCACTGGTTCGGCACCGACCAGCTCGGGCGCGATGTGCTCAGCCGCGTCATCGTCGCCACCAGGCTCGATTTCTTCATCGCCGTCGCGTCGGTTGCGCTCGTGTTCCTGATGGGCGGCCTTGCCGGCGTCGCCGCCGGCTTCTTCGGCGGCTGGACGGATCGTGTGGTCGGTCGCATCGCCGACACCATCATGGCCTTCCCGCTGTTCGTGCTGGCGATGGGCATCGTGGCGGCGCTCGGCAACACGGTGCAGAACATCGTGCTGGCCACCGCGATCGTCAATTTTCCGCTCTATGCGCGGGTGGCGCGCGCGGAAGCCAACGTCCGCCGCGAGGCCGGCTTCGTGCAGGCGGCGCGGCTCTCCGGCAACGGCGAAGTGCGCATCCTGCTCGGGCACATCCTGCCCAACATCATGCCCATCATGATCGTGCAGATGGCGCTGACCATGGGTTACGCCATCCTGAATGCCGCTGGCCTGTCGTTCATCGGGCTGGGCGTGCGACCGCCGACACCGGAATGGGGGATCATGGTGGCCGAGGGCTCGGCCTTCATGGTCTCCGGCGAATGGTGGATCGCCTTCTTTCCGGGCGCGGCGCTGATGATCGCTGTGTTCTGCTTCAATCTGCTGGGCGACGGCCTGCGCGACATCGTCGATCCGCAACGACGCACCTGAGGCGCAGCATGGATGCCCTGCCGCTGCTCGAAGTGCGCGACCTCACGGTCGAGTTCTCGACGCGGCGCGGCGTCGTGCGGGCGGTGCAGGCGATCAACATTGCCATCGCCAAGGGCGAGACGCTCGGCATCGTCGGCGAGTCGGGGTCGGGCAAGTCCGTCACCTCCTACGCGGTGATGCGCATCCTCGACCGCGCCGGGCGCATCGCCGAAGGCTCGGTCAGCTTCACCGGCATCGACGTGCGCGCCGCCAGCGAGGAAGCCATGCGCAGCCTGCGCGGGCGGGAGATCTCCATGATCTTCCAGAACCCGCGGGCAGCCCTCAATCCGATCCGCAAGGTCGGGCACCAGATCGAGGACGTGCTGCGCCAGCACGCGCAGGCGGGCTCCGACGACGTCACCGAGAAGGCCATCGACAGCCTCGAGCAGGTGCGCATCGCGCGGCCCAAAGAGCGCTACCACGCCTACCCGTTCGAGCTGTCGGGCGGCATGTGCCAGCGCGTCGTCATCGCCTTGGCGCTCGCCTGCCGGCCGCAGCTGCTGATCGCCGACGAGCCGACCACCGGCCTCGACGTGACGACGCAGAAGACCGTGATGGAGCTGATCGTCGAGCTGACGCGCGCACGCGGCATGTCGACCATCCTCATCACGCACGACCTCGGGCTCGCCGCCACCTATTGCGACCGCATCGTGGTGATGGAGAAGGGCAACGTGGTGGAGACGGCGACGTCGGCTTCCATCTTCAAGGCACCGGAGCATCCCTATACCCGCAAGCTGATGCGTGCGACGCCGCGGCCGGGCGTTTCCCTGCGCGATCTGCTGCCAGAGGGCGAGGCGGCGCCGACGGCGCCTGCAACGAAGCTCAACGGTGCGGCCAAGCCGGGCGGCGACAATCGCGCGCCGCTGCTCACGGTCGAGAACCTGGTCAAGGAATACGCGCGCAAGGACATCGCGAGCGGCGGGCTCGCCGGCATGTTCCGCCGCAAGGACGAGGCCGACGCGCAGTCCCGCATCTTCCGCGCGGTCGACGGCATCAGCTTTGCGGTGCATCGGGGTGAAAGCGTCGGCCTGGTCGGCGAGTCGGGGTGCGGGAAGTCCACCACCTCGACCATCGTCATGCGCCTGATCGACAAGAGCGACGGCCGCATCGTCTTCGACGGCGAGGACATCGGCGCCATTCCGGCCAAGAAGTTCGCCAGGTTGCCGCTGCGCAAGCGCATCCAGATGGTGTTCCAGGACCCCACCGACAGCCTCAACCCGCGCTTCACGGCGGCGCGTGCCATCGCTGATCCGATCCTGCGCCTCGGCGACGTCAAGGGATCCAGGGCCGTGCGGGCGCGCTGCGAGGAGTTGGCGGGCCAGGTCGGGCTGCCGGTCGAGCTGCTCGACCGCTTCCCGCATCAGCTGTCGGGTGGGCAGAAGGCCCGCGTCGGCATCGCCCGCGCGATTGCGCTCGAGCCCGATCTCGTCATTCTCGACGAGCCGACGGCGGCGCTCGACGTGTCGGTGCAGGCGGTGGTGCTGAACCTGCTGCAGGAGCTCAAGGAGCAGCTGGGGATGAGCTATCTGTTCGTGTCGCACGATTTGAATGTGGTGCGGTTGCTGTGCGACCGTGTCATTGTCATGCAGGCGGGCAGGATCGTCGAGCAAGGCGCCACCGAACGCGTGCTGTTCGCGCCGGAGGCGGCCTATACGCGCGAGCTGCTGGCGGCGATCCCGCGCCCGCCGGTGTAGGGTGGTGTCATCCCGGGGCTTGTCCCCGGGATCCAGCGCGCGAAGGCCTGCTAATGGTGAGGATGGCGCACAACGGAATCGCAGGGAGCTTGCGGCACCATGGATCCCGGGCATGAAGCCCGGGATGACAGACCTGGAGGGCACAATGAACGAGGCGCAAGAACTCGTCCTCGAAGATCTCATCGCGGCCGCCGCCGGCGCGCTCGGGCTGCCGCTGGAACCGGCGTGGATGCCCGCCATCAAGGGCAACCTGACGGCGACGCTGCGGGCTGCCGCGCTGTTCGACGCCTTCGCCCTGCCCGACGAGGCGGAGCCCGCCCCCGTGTTCGAGGCCTGACGCCATGAACCCGTGGGCGTCAGCAGCCGACATCGCCGGCGCCGTGGCGGCGGGCGAGGCGAGCGCGGTCGGGGTGGTCGAGGCCGCCCTGGCGCGCATCGATGCGCGCAACAAGGTGCTCAACGCCTTCACCACCGTCACGCGCGAACGGGCGCTCGCCAAGGCGCGCGCGATCGACGCCCATCGGGCCGCGGGCAAACCAGTGGGCCCGCTGGCCGGCGTGCCGTTCGCGGTGAAGAACCTGTTCGACGTGGCCGGTTTTCCAACGCTGGCCGGCTCCAAGATCAATCGCGACCGGGCTCCCGCTGCTGCGGATCAGCCGCTGATCGCGCGGCTGGAAGCCGCCGGCGCGGTGCTGGTCGGCGCCCTCAACATGGGCGAGTACGCCTACGACTTCACCGGTGAGAACGTGCACGACGGCCCCTCGCGCAACCCCCACGACACGGGCCGCATGACGGGCGGGTCGTCGGGAGGCTCGGGCGGCGCGGTGGCCGGCGGGCTGGTGCCGATCGCGCTCGGCTCCGACACCAACGGCTCGATCCGGGTGCCGGCCTCCTTGTGTGGGCTGTTCGGGCTGAAGCCGACTTTCGGGCGCCTCACGCGCGCGCGCAGCTTTCCCTTCGTTGCCAGCCTCGACCATTTGGGGCCGCTGGCACGCTCCGTCACCGACCTGGCGCTCGCCTACGACGCCATGCAGGGCCCCGATCCCGAGGACCCCGTGTGCACGAAAAGGCCGCCGGAGCCGGTGCTGCCGCTGATCGAGCGCGGGATTGGCGGCCTGCGCATCGCGGTTGCAGGTGGGTACTTCAAGCAGGGTGCCTCGCCCGAGGCCCTGGCTGCGGTGCAACGCGTCGCGCAGGCGCTGGACGCCGCCCGCGAGATCGAGCTGCCCGAGGCGCAGCGCGCACGCGCCGCCGCCTACGTCATCACGGCCACCGAGGGCGCGGCCCTGCATCTCGACCGGTTGCGCACGCGCGCCGGTGACTTCGATCCCGCCGTGCGCGACCGGCTGATCGCAGGCGCCATGGTACCGGCGGCGCTGGTGGTCAAGGCGCAGAAGTTCCGGCGCTGGTATCGCGAGCGGGTGTTGCAAGTGTTCGACGGCGTCGATGCCATCCTGGCGCCGGCGACGCCCGGCACGGCGCCGCGGCTGGGCCAGCAGACGCTGACGCTCGATGGCGTGGAGGTGCCGCTGCGGCCCAACCTCGGCATCTTCACGCAGCCGATCTCGTTCATCGGTTTGCCCGTGGTGGCCGTGCCGGTTCCGCTCCAGCCGCTGCCCATCGGCGTGCAGATCGTTGCCGCGCCCTGGCGCGAGGACGTGGCCTTGCGCATCGCGCGAACGCTTGAAGGTATGGGAGTCGTCGGGGCACCGCGCCCGGCGCAGTAGGGGGAAGAGTCATGGAGATCGACCTGCCGGAGGTTGTGGCGGAGGTGCGTGCGGTGTTCGAGCGCTACGAGCAGGCGCTGGTGACGAATGACGTCGCCACCTTGGGCGAGCTGTTCCGCAACGACCCCCGCACGCTGCGCTACGGCGTCGCCGAGAACCTCTATGGCTACGGTGAGATCGCCGGCTTCCGCGCGGGGCGCTCGCCGATCAACCTCGCGCGCACCCGCGTCAAGACCCTGATCACCACCTACGGTCGCGATTTCGCCGTCGCCTCCACGCTGTTCCACCGCGCCAGCGCGCCTGGCCGAATCGGGCGGCAGATGCAGAGCTGGGTGCGGTTCCCGGAGGGCTGGCGGGTGGTCGCCGCGCATGTCAGCATCATCGACGAGCCCAAGAGCTGACCTGACTTGCGGGACCTGATGGCAGAGCGCTCCATTCCGATCGACATTGCGGGGCTGCGCAGCGCCTACGCGCGCGGCCTCGATCCGGTGGCCGTGGTCGATCAGGCGTTCGACGAGATCGAGAAGGTCGACGATCCGGGAATATTCATTCTTCTCGTCGATCGCAAGAAGGCGCGCAAGGCGGCGCAGCAGCTGAAGCGGTCCGAGCGCGAGGCCAAGCCGCTGTGGGGCGTGCCGTTCGCGGTCAAGGACAACATCGACGTCGCGGGCTTGCCGACCACGGCCGGGGCGCCGGGCTTCGCCTACACGCCGAAGACCAGCGCGACCGTGGTGCAGCGGCTGCTGGACGCCGGCGCGCTGCTGGTCGGCAAGACCGGCCTCGACCAGTTCGCGACCGGCCTGGTCGGCGTGCGCACGCCCTATCCGGTGCCGAAGAACCCGTTCGATGCGACGATCGTGCCGGGCGGATCGAGCTCGGGCTCGGGGGTGGCGGTGGCGCGCGGGCTGGTGCCGTTCGCGCTCGGCACGGATACGGCGGGGTCGGGGCGCGTGCCGGCGGGCCTCAACAACATCGTCGGGCTGAAGCCCTCCGTCGGCGCCGTGTCGACGCACGGGGTGGTGCCGGCCTGCCGCACGCTCGACTGCGTGTCGGTATTCGCCGGCACCGTCGACGACGCCTGGGCGGTGTACAGCGTGATCGCGGGCAGCGACGCGGCCGATGCCTATTCGCGAGCCATTGCGCTCGGCAGTCTCGGTGCGCTGCCCCCGCATGTGCGCCTCGGCGTGCCGCGCGGCAAGGACCTGAAGTTCTTCGGCGACAGCGCGGCCAAAGCGGCCTGGCGTGCCGGCGTCGAGGTCATGCAGGGGCTGGGCGCCGAGCTGGTCGACATCGACTTCACGCCGTTGTTCGAGACGGCGGCGATGCTGTACGAGGGGCCGTGGGTGGCCGAGCGCTATGCCGCGCTGCGTCCGTTCCTGGAGCAGCGCGCGGGCGACGTGTATCCGGTGACGCGGACGGTGATCGAAAAGGCCAAGGCCTATTCCGCGGCGGACGCGTTCGCGGGGCTCTATCGGCTGGAATCCTTGAAGCGCACGAGCGAGGGCGTGATGGCCGGCGTCGATGCGCTGATGGTGCCGACCGCGCCGTACACGCCGACGATTGCCGAGGTCGAAGCCGATCCGATCGGCCCCAACATTCGGCTCGGCACCTACACCAACTTCGTCAACCTGCTGGACATGGCGGCGATTGCCGTGCCGGGCCCCTTCCGCAAGGACGGGTTGGCCGCCGGCATCACCCTCATCGGCCAGCGCGGGCGCGACGCGGCGCTGGCCAGTCTCGGCCGCGCCTTCCATGCCGCCGCGGCGACGACGGTCGGTGCCACGGGGCGGCCACTGCCGCCCCTGCCGCCGCTGCCGGCCACGGCCGCGGTCGGCATGATCGAGCTCGCGGTGGTGGGGGCGCATCTCTCCGGCATGGCGCTCAATGGCGAGCTCAGAGCGCTTGGCGGGGCCTTCCTGCGCGCGGTCGGGACGAAGCCCTGCTACGAGCTCTATGTGCTGCCGGGCGGCCCGCCGGAGCGTCCGGGCCTCGTGCGCGTGGCCGAGGGCAAGGGCCACCCGATCGCCACCGAGGTGTGGGCCTTGCCGGCCGAGGGGTTCGCCGGCTTCGTGGCCGGCATCCCGGCGCCATTGGGGATCGGCACGCTGCTGCTGGCCGACGGCACCCGGCCGAAGGGCTTCCTGTGCGAGGCGGCCGGCACGCGCGGGGCCAAGGCGATCTCGTCGTTCGGCGGCTGGCGCGCCTACGTGGCGGCGCGGAGGTGACCTACTCCCTCTCCCCGCTCTTGCGCGGGGAGAGGGTTGGGGTGAGGGGCAGACGCTTGCTCCGGCGCATTGTGGCGGCCCCTCACCCTAGCCCTCTCCCCATCGAAGAGATGGGGAGAGGGAATTGCGGGGAGCTAGGCTTTGCCACCCAGAATTCGCTCGATGTACATCGGCACGACCTCGGTGGCGGGGCCGTGGTGGGTCTCGCGGAACAGCGAGGCGCCTTCCGACGGCTCCAGGTTCAGCTCGACGGTATGCGCGCCGTTGCTGCGTGCCTCGGCGACGAAGCCGGCGGCGGGATAGACGTTGCCGCTGGTGCCGATCGAGATGAAGAGATCGGCGTCCGCCAGGTGGGCGTAGATTTCCTCCATGTGATAGGGCATCTCGCCGAACCACACGACGTCGGGACGCATGCCGCCGGCCTTGCCGCAGGCGGGGCATTCGAGATCGAGCGCAAGGTCGGGCGCGTCGAGGCTCCAGGGATGACGCGCCTGGCACTGGTTGCACAGTGCCTGCCGGTGCTGGCCGTGCATGTGGATCAGGTTCTTGGTGCCGGCAGCCTCGTGCAGCGCATCGACGTTCTGAGTCACCACGACGACATTGCCGCCAGTCTTTGACATGTGTTCCTGCTCGAGCCTGGCCAGCGCAAAGTGCGCCGCGTTCGGCTTGGCGCCACCGCTGGCCTTGCGGCGCATGTTGTAGAACTCGAGCACGCGCGCAGGGTCGCGGGCGAAGCCCTCCGGCGTCGCCACCTCGCGGTAGTCGACCTTGGACCACAGCCCGTCCTTGTCGCGGAAGGTGGAGATGCCGGATTCCGCCGAGATGCCGGCGCCGGTGAGGATGACGATGCGGGGGTAGCGGGCCATGGCGGTCGCACGTGGGGAGGGGTTGTCGGAATGGTCTCGGCGCTAGCCTTAGCCGGCATTGTCCGCGCCGGCAATCAGACGCCGGGTGCACGGAACGCGCACGTGAGATACCTGTTGCCGGACCTGAGCTTCCAGATGCAGACATGGATGCGCCCGTCGGGCGATTTCCGCCATTCGCTGTAGTCGGCCGGGATGACGATGGACATGCCGCGGGCCGTCACCAGATAGCTGCCATCATCGCGGCGCACGACGGTGTCCGCGGGCGCACAGTCCCCGCCGCTGCAGCATTCGCGGGGATACCAATCGTGGGCGGGCGCGCTCGGCGGCAGCAGGAGCAAGCCGGAGCACAGCGCGATAGCGACGAGATGATAATGCGTCATGGCTCCAGCCCAAGCTGCCGGCGTCGCCCGGAACATGTGGGGCCTCGTCCTGGTAGCATCAAAGCGAGCGCGGCGCAGCGGGCAATTCGCGGGACGTCACCAAGCGGGACGTCAGGCTGGCGCTGATCCCACACGGCCAGGGCGCAGCGAGATGTCGGACTCGGCAAAATGCTCGCGCCGACAACGGCTTTCAGTTTCCCTCGGACGCTACCCGGCTCCGGATGATCCAGGAGCGCCGTCAGGGAATTCGCCGCGTCTTATGGTTCGGTCGGGCGCGGATGTTCGTAAAAAGTTAAGAAGGTCTGCCAACGCCGCGCTATCGCCATGTGGATCGGCGTAGGCTGCAAGTGTCCACACAGTCAAAGGAGACAGTCATGGCGATCCTCAAGAAGGGCCTCGCGGGCGAACCGGTGCGGCGGCTTCAGGCAAAATTGGGTGTAGAAGCGGACGGGTCGTTCGGGCCGAACACTGAAACTGCGCTCAAGGACTGGCAGAAGAAGAACGGCCTTGCGGCGGACGGCATCGCCGGGCCCGATACGTTCATGACCATGGGTCTCTATGAACTGATCCTCTTGAAGCAGGGCACCCGCGGCGACACCGTAAAGAAGCTGCAGGAAAAGCTCGCGTTGCCAGCCGATGGGCAGTTCGGCCCGGGCACCGAGAAGGCGGTGCGCGACTATCAGCTGAAGAATGGCCTCGTGGTTGACGGCGTGGCAGGTCCGGCGACGCTTGCGCACATGAAGCTCTACAAAGAAATTACGGTCGACACCGTCAAGGCGTCGCAGCTTCCGGCCTCGTCCCTGCCCGACCTTGCCGGTGCGGTGAAAACCGGTTCCGCCGACGCCGCGGCCAGCGTGCGCAGCATCTGGGACACCATCAAGAGCGCGTTCAAATAAGGTATCCGCTGCAGTGTGACTGACTCGCAAATGAGCCTTGCATCGGCGTGATGTTGCTGCTCAGCTTACGTTGGTGCCGCAGTCCTGCTCTATCTTCGGAGGCTTTCCTATGAATCTCACGGCTTTGATCATCCAGCTGATCGCCGGTGCACTCGGCGGCAATGCGGCCGGTCGCGTGTCCAAGGATATGACCCTGGGCCCGCTCGGCAACACGATCGCCGGAGCATTGGGCGGCGGAGTCGGCGGCCAGATCCTGAATGCGATCCTCGGTCTGGGCGGTACGGCCGCAGCATCCGGGCTCGATATCGGCTCGGTCGTTTCGGCGTTCGTAACGGGCGGCGTCAGCGGTGGGGTCACCGCGCTCGCCGTCGCGTTCATAAAGTCCAAGATGGCAGGCTGATCTGGCCCGCGCGCGACATCGGCGCGCAGCGTCCAAAGCAGGCGGACGAACCAGCATGAGCAACACGCTTGGCATGGCGGCACAGCTGGCGGGGCAATCGCTGCGGTTGGGGTGGTACTTCGCCCTCAACCGCGTGGTCGACTGGCGCACCGGCCAGCTCGGTGTGACGAAGCGCTACAAGCCGACGCGTCCGGTGCCGTCGCTGCAGGAGCTGCTGGCGGACCAGGCGCAACTGCTGATGAGCGACGCGCTCGCCGTGCGCGATCGCCTCTACCCGCCGATGGAGGACGAGGCGGCGGCCCCGCTCAGCCATCTCGCGCGTGTGCGGCGCATGCTGGCCGACCTGCCGGACGCGGTCGGCCGTCGCGCCAGCGCCGACGCCTCCACCGCGAAGGCCGAGGCGGCTGCCGCCGGCATGCCCGAGTACTATGCGCAGGATTTCCACTTCCAGACCGGCGGGTATCTCACCGAGGAGTCCGCGCGCCTCTACGATGTGCAGGTCGAGACGCTGTTCATGGGGGCGGCGGGGCCCATGCGCCGCGCGGCATTGCGTGCCGTCGCCGAGCACATGCAGGGGCGCGACCAGCGCCAGGTAGCGCTGCTCGACGTCGCCTGCGGCACCGGGCGGTTCCTGCGCCAGGTGCGGCTGACGTTCCCGGCGATGACGCTGAAGGGCCTCGACCTGTCGCGCGCCTATCTCGACGAGGCGGCGCGGCACCTCGAGGGTCTGCGCGCGGCCGAGCTGATCGAGGCGGCGGCGGAGACGACGCCGCTGCCGGATGCCAGCCTCGACATTGTCACGTCGATCTTCCTCTACCACGAGCTGCCGCCCGACGTGCGCCGCCAGGTGACGGCCGAGATCGCGCGCACCTTGAAGCCGGGTGGGCTGTTCGTGTTCCTCGACAGCCTGCAGATGGGGGACCGACCGGGCTGGGACGGGTTGCTGGAGGGTTTTCCCGCGCGCTTTCACGAGCCCTATTTCCGGCACTACGCCATCGACGATCTGGACGGGATGTTCACCGATGCGGGCCTCGCGCCGCAGTCCATGTCGACGCCGTTCCTGTCGAAGCTGATGGTGCGCGTGAAGCGGTAGGTGTCATCCCGGGACTTGTTCCCGGGATCCAGACATCGCCGCGCTTCCTTCGCTTCTGATGTCCTCAATCGGCGGCCTCGGGCGAGTGCCGCGTGCTGGATCCCGGCGACAAGCGCCGGGGTGACGACTACGACCCGAACGGATACTCCACGAACTCGACGATCATGCCCTCGGGGCCCTTGCAGTAGAACGGCTTGGCGCGGCCGCCGCGGAGCGAGAGCACGTCGGACAGCGGCGCATAGCCGGCCGCGATCATGCGCCGGCGCGCCTCCACCGCATCGTTGACCTGGAAGCAGATGTGGGTGAGGCCGTGGTCGCACTGGCGGATCGGCACCGGCTTGCCCGCAGGCGTGAGCCACTTGAACAGCTCGATGTGATAGCCGTTGCGCTCCAGCATGGCCCAGCGGCAGGTGGCGCCGGGCAGCCCGGTGACGGTTTCGAGCTGCGGCTCGCCGCGCTTGTCCATCTCGCCCAGCACCTGGAAGCCCAGCAGGTCGACGAAGAACGACTTCATCGTATCCCAGTCGTCGCAGCTCACGGCCGTGTGGTGCTGGCGCACGATCAGGTCGCTAAGCGATTGGTTGTGTTGAGGCATTGGTCCTCCGGCCTTCGTGTTCGCACCTGCTAGATAGCCGGGGCGCATTAGACTTTAGTCTATGCTAGCCTCGTCGGGCGCAGGATCATGAACGGAAGGAGGGTCCCATGATCAACAGCTTCGCCGGATGGGTCTTCAATCTGATGCTGTGGGGCGCAGTCTTCGCGCTGGTGGCGCTTGTCTATGCCACCTTCGTGACCCCGGTCATCCTCTACAACCCCATCAACGCTCTCATCGCGCTCGGCGTGATCGCGATGCTGTCGTTGCTCTGGCCAAAATTCTAGAGCGAGATCGTTTCAGGTGGAAGCGCTTCACTTCCATCTGAATCCGAAGCGATCCTGCTCTAGGCAGTCTCGGCAAACCGGGACTGCGCCCAGCTTCCCCTCCTGCGCGTCATGGCGGAGCATGCTCCGCATGGGCGGAGGAGGGGTGCACACCTCAGCATTCCATCGTGGTTGCGAGGCCGGTGAAGCTGTCGGCGACGACGTCCCAGCCACGGTCGGCCTTGAAGTCGACCTTCTGATGCGGGCCGTATTCGGTCGGGCGGGCGACGAAGGCGGTGCGCAGGCCGGCGGCCGCCGCGGCGGCAAGATCGCCGTTGTGGGCAGCCACCAGCATCACCTGCCCCGGCTTCAAATTGAGCAGATCGGCGCTGGCGGTGTACGCCTGAGGCAGCGGCTTGTAGGCCCGCGCCGTCTCGGCGCCGAGCACCACGTCCCAAGGCAGGCCTGCATTCTTGGCCATGCGCGTCAGCAGGCCGACATTGCCGTTCGAAAGCGTGCCGATGATGTAGCGCGATTTCAGCCGCTGCAGCCCGGTCACCGCGTCCGGCCACGGCCTGAGGCGGTGCCACACCCGGTTGACGTGGTCCTTGTCTGACTCGCTGAGGCCGGAGACGCCGTGCTTGGCGAGCAGCGTCTCCAGGCTCTCGCGGTGCAGGACGTCCAGGATGGTCCAGGCGCGGCGGCCCGAGCGCACCTCGTCCATGGCCGGCTGGTAGAGGCCGCGCCAATCGTCCGTGAAGGCGACCCAGTCGGCCTTGAGCCCTTTCTCGGCGCCGAAGCGCGTGAGGTCGTCGATGATGCTCGTGCGCCAGTCGACCACCGTGCCGAACACGTCGAACAACAGCGCTTGCACGTCGGGCTTGGCGGCCATGGGTCCCTCGCTCAAATGAAACGTTCGCGCCAGTGCGGCTCGGGGATCATGCAGTGCGCGTGGCGGCCGAACAAGCGGTAGCGGTTGCGGGCGATCCGGTCGTACAGCCAATCGCCGACCGGGCGGGGGATGGCGCGCAGCAGCGAAAGGAGGCGCCAGCCGCCACCCAGGCATTCGGCGACGACCGCGACGGTGTCGAGCTTGCCATAGGCACGGCCATCAATCAGCACGAGATTGGTGTCGAAGGCCTCCGTGTCGAGGCCGTAGTGGCGGAACAGCGCCTGGCCGAGCGGCGATTGCGCCGTCGTGAGCCGGAAGGCGAAACCCTTGTCGCGCGTGAGGATGAAGCGAGCGAACCCCGAGCACAGCACGCACACGCCGTCGAACACCACCAGCGCCTTGTCGTCGGGGAACGGCGGCACGGCGGGATCGGCGCGGTAGCTGTACGGCGCTGTCTTGGAAAGCCGCCTCGAGATGCTCGCACTGGACGCCATCGGGCTAGGCGTGGTCGCCAACCTGGCCGTGCGCCTCCGGCCCGACCTGGGCGCGGTGACGCAGGTAGTGGTCGGCCAGCACGATCGCCATCATGGCTTCTCCCACCGGCACGGCGCGGATGCCGACACAGGGGTCATGGCGCCCCTTGGTGGAGATCTCGGTCTCGTTGCCGAAGCGGTCGATGGTGCGCTTCGGCGTGAGGATCGAGGAAGTCGGCTTGACGGCAAAACGCACCACCACCGGCTGGCCGCTGGAGATGCCGCCCAGGATGCCGCCGGCGTGGTTGGACAGGAACACCGGCTTGCCGTCGTTGCCGATGCGGATCTCGTCCGCGTTGTCCTCGCCGGTGAGCTCGGCCGCGCCCATGCCGGCGCCGATCTCGACGCCCTTGACGGCATTGATGCTCATGATGGCGCCCGCCAGATCCTGATCCAGCTTGCCATAGATCGGCGCGCCCCAGCCGGCGGGAACGCCCTCGGCCACCACCTCGATCACGGCGCCGGTGGAAGAGCCCGACTTGCGCATCTCGTCCAGGTAGGCCGACCAGGTGTCGACGATGCCGGCGTCCGGCGAGAAGAAGGGATTGTTGTCCACCTCACCCCAGGTCCAGCGCGCGCGGTCTATCCGGTGCCGGCCGACCTGGATCAGCGCGCCGCGGATGGCGACGCCGGGGATCACCTTGCGGGCGACGGCGCCGCCCGCCACCCGCATGGCCGTCTCGCGGGCGGACGAGCGCCCGCCGCCGCGGTAGTCGCGGATGCCATATTTTTCCCAATAGGTGAAATCGGCGTGGCCGGGGCGGAACTTGTCCTTGATGTCGGTGTAGTCCTTGCCGCGCTGGTCGACGTTGTCGATGATCAGCGCGATCGGGGTTCCGGTTGTGACTTGTCGGCCGCTGTCGTCGGTGAATACGCCCGAGACGATCCGCACCGCATCGGGCTCGCGCCGCTGGGTGGTGAAGCGGGACTGGCCCGGCCGGCGCTTGTCCAGGAATCTCTGAATGTCGTCGGGCACCAGCGCTATCCCGGGCGGGCAGCCGTCGATGACGCAGCCGATCGCGGCGCCGTGGCTCTCGCCCCAGGTCGTCACACGGAATAGATGGCCAATCGTGTTGTGGGACATTTGCGGTCAAGCGCCCGTCTTGCGGCGCAAAATGTTCTTAGCTGAACGGGGGCGGGGAATGCAAACGGGTGCAGGGTCGTCGCGAAAGATACTGCACTGTCGGGGTGTTGCTCCTTCGCAAATGCGAAATAAAAGCGGCTGCAACTCTCTTAACCTACGTTCAAAAAAGCTGTGGCTCGTGCGCAACTCTCGACTTTCGAATAGGTCTCAGTCATCTGCCGTTCATCTAGCGGTTCTTAGTGTCGAAGCGCGTTGTCGCACACGGGCAGGGGGGCATGGTTCACCTGACGTGTCTTGCGGTATCGCCTATCTTGTGCAACGGGAGGTACTCGGAAATGCGCATCAGGAAGACGCTTATCGCTGCTTTGGCCGTCGCGATCGCCATCGCGTTCTCGCCCCTGCCTGAGCTTCAGGCCGCTACGTTCGTGAACCCGGGCTCGCAGCCGGGCACCGACAATCTCACCGAAGTGGTGAAGGCCAAGAAGAAAGCCAAGAAGAAAGGCAAGAAGAAGCGCAAGGGCAAGCGCGCCAAGAGCAAGAAGGGCCCCGGCAAGTGCGGCGCCTACATGTACTACAGCAAGAAGAGCAAGAAGTGCTTGGACGCACGCAATAAGAAGTAATCGATCGACAGGGAGCATCACCTGCTTCCCGTCTGAAATTGCGGCGGTCGGAGCTCAGCTCCGGCCGCTTCGCTATTTGCCGAGACGCTCGAGCGCCTCGCCAGCCTCGGAGTGATCGGGCTCGATCTCGCGCGCCTTGCGGTAGTCAGCGCGTGCGGCGGCCTCGTTGCCGAGCTCTTCGTGCACCATGCCGCGGCTCACATAGACGTCGGCATCGCCCGGCGCCAGCTTGATCGCCTGGTTGAGGTCGTCCAGCGCGCGCTTGAAGTCGCCCTTGCTGGCGTAGGACAGCCCGCGGTTGAAGAATGCCCGCGGGTTGTCGGCCTCGAGCCGGATCGATTCCGAATAGTCGGCAATCGCCAGGTCGGGCTTGCCCGTGTAGTCATAAGCTTGGCCGCGGTTGTTGAAGATGTCGGGGTCTTTCGGATCGAGCTTGATCGCCTCGGTATAGTCGGCAATGGCAAGGTCGTGATCACCCAGCTGGTCGTAGGCATTGCCGCGATTGAAGTAGGCGACCGAGTTGGTCGGGTCGAGCTTGATGATCTCGCCATAGTCCTTGATGGCGGCTTCCCGGTCGCCGGTCTGCTCGTGGAGGACGCCGCGCTGGAAGTAGCCTTCGATGCGGATCTCCTCATCGGATGCAGCGCCGAGCAGCTGCGTGCAGGCCTCGATGCGCTTCTCGACGCTGCTGCTCTCGTTCTTGCAGGCAGTGAGCTGGTCGGCGATCGATTGCGCTTCCGCGCGGCCGGGAAGCACCGCAAGTAGCAGCGCCAGCAGGCCGAGCAGCAGGTCCAGCCGAAGTCTTTTGCAGGGTCGCGGGCTCATGTGGCGTAACCCATCCATCTGCACGCGCACACCCCTGTCACCGATAGCCGTCCACGTTCGGCCGCAGGGCGGGCCCTATGTAGTTGGCCCGGGCGGTGTGACACCAGACATTTTTTGATCCGGCCAGCTTGCGACGGCGGCGGCATAGCCCATGTGGCTCGGGAGTAACGCAGATTCGCGGCGAGACTGATGACAAGGTGCGCCATTGGCGCGTATGAAAGACGTTCGGGGGGCAGCTGGAAGAGATGTGACGGAGGATGTCATGCGTTTTGTGATCATCGCGATCGGTGTGGCCGCTGTGGCGGCCGGTTCTCTCATCGAGCCTGCCTCGGCCGCCAAGAGCAAGATGGGCTGCGAGATCGGCAAGGAAGTATGGAACGCGAGCGTCGGCAAATGCGAGCCGGGCACGCCGAAGTACACCAAGAAGGCGGCGGCCGCCAAGCCGGGCAAGAAGGCGCCGGCGAAGAAGTAGCGCGACCGCCCGATCGCCGCGCAGCACGGGTCAGGGAGGCCGTCAGAGCCAGCGGATGCGGCCGGCCTCCACCACCAGCACTTTGTCCTGCGGGACGGGGAGCGCGAAGATGGCTGTGGGCTCGAGCGCCTGCACCAACCCGCGCAGCACGCGCATGACGCCGCCGTGCGCGACCACCACGGCGTCGCAGTCGATGTCGGCGAGCCAGCCCGCGACGCGCTCCGACAGCAGCCGGTAGCTCTCGCCCCCAATCGGCTGCCAGTTCCACTTGTTGGCCTCGCGGGCTGCAAAGCCCTCGGGGTCGGTGCGCGGCAGCTCGTTCCACAGCTGCCCCTCCCAGTGGCCATAGTTGATCTCGGCTAGCCGCGGCTCGATGCGATAGCCGCGCGCCGGCAGGCCGAGCTCGCCGCGCATGATCTCCATGGTCTCCCGCGCGCGCTCGAGCGGGCTTGCGACATAGTCGAACGCCGCAATGCGATCACCCAGCGCTGCCGCCAGCGCGCGGCCGTTGCCGGCGGCCTGGGCGCGGCCCGTGGCGTTGAGCGGAATATCGCGCTGACCCTGGTAGCGCTGGGCCAGGTTCCAGTCGGTCTCGCCGTGGCGGATGTAATAGAGCGTGATGCCTGGCACGAGCATGCGTCAGGCCGTCAACGCCAGCAGACGGTTGCTCATGGAGGGCCTCACAGCAATCGTGAGAACGCCATTTAGCACAAGGGCCGGGCGCATGTCCGTGTCTCTCGAGGAACAGCGCCGGCGGGGCAAGCCCCCTAGGTTGGGCTCGAGCACACGACCACGCGGAGAGCGCCCATGATCCCGAGCCTCACCACCGATCCTTGCCCCGCTCTGCTGTCGCCGGCGCGCCCCGGCTTCACGACCGACCAGGACGGCGGGAGCAATGTGCTCGGCGCGTTGCTGGAAGCCCTCAATTCACCGGAGCGCCACCGGCTGATCCAGCGCGACGGCGAGCTTTTCATCGAGCCGGCCAACTGAGAGAGATGCGCCATGTGTCTGACGCCGAACACCATGGCTGACCAGTCTGGGGCCGACCAGTCTGGGGCCGACCAGTCTGGGGCCGACCAGTCTGGGGTTGACCAGTCTGCGGTTGACCCGTCTGCGTGCCCGGCCAATGATCGCCTCCATGCCGGGCTTGCAGGACTTTTTTCGCTGGCTGCGCGAGCAGACGCCGCTCAGCCCCTTGATCGCCAGGGTCAGCCGCATCGAGCGGACGACGCTGCTCGGGGTGATTGCGGCGGCCAGCGTGATCTTTCTGTTTGCCAAGCTTGCCGATTGGGTTGCCGAGGGTAGGACGCGCGCCTTCGACGAGCGCATCCTGCTGGCATTGCGCACCCCCGGCAACCTCTCCGATCCGATCGGTCCCCTGTGGTTCGAGGAATTTGTGCGCGACGTGACGGCGCTCGGCAGCACGGGCGTGCTCACCATGATGGTGCTGGCCGTGACGGGCTTCCTCGTCATGACCCGCAAGAGGTACGCCGCCGTTGTGGTGCTGGCGGCCGTGATCAGCGGCGTGCTGATCAGCCAAACCATGAAATGGGCGTACGCGCGGCCGCGGCCGGAGCTCGTGCCGCATGGCGCGGAGGTCTATACCGCGAGCTTCCCGTCCGGCCACGCCATGATGTCGGCGATCGTCTACCTCACGCTCGGCGCGCTGCTGGCGCGCACGCAAGCCGACGCGGGCGTGAAGGCCTATATCCTCGCTGTCGCGGTGATCCTGACCGCGCTGGTCGGGTCGAGCCGCGTCTACCTCGGCGTGCACTGGCCAACCGACGTGCTGGCCGGCTGGGTGCTGGGCGCGGTCTGGGCGCTGCTGTGCCTGATGGTGATGCTGTGGCTGCAGGCGCGCGGACAGGTAGAGGCGGCGGCGCACTGACCTGCCCGCCCGATCGTCCTCGTGATCGTCCCCATGATCGTCCATTGGGCGCGGATGCCCATCGGGTGGGCAATCGCCGCATGGATTGCCCCGGGCCTTGGCCGCGGCTTGCCGTCTCTCGTGGCATATGGCTTGCTTTGAAGATGCAGCGAAAGAGGGGCGGCGATGGCTTCTGCGACGATCGATGCGCAACCGGCGCCCGTGGCCGTGGATACGGGCCGATGCGCGCTTCTCATCATCGACATGCAGCGTGATTTTCTCGAGCCCGGCGGCTTCGGAGCGGCGCTCGGCAACGACGTGTCCAAGCTGCGCCAGATCGTGGGCGCCTGCCGTGACCTCCTCGCGCGCGCCAGAGCGGCGGGCCTCGCCGTCATCCATACCCGCGAGGGGCACCGGCCGGACATGTCGGACGCGCCGCCGGCCAAGGTCGCGCGCGGCTCGCCGTCGATGCGGATCGGCGATACCGGGCCGATGGGGCGCATCCTGATCCGCGGGGAAGCGGGGCACGAGATCATCCCCGAGCTGGCCCCGGTCGCGAGCGAGCCGGTGATCGACAAGCCCGGCAAGGGCGCCTTCTACCAGACCGATCTCGACCTGATGCTGCGCAACCGCGGCATCGACACCTTGCTGGTGTGCGGGGTCACGACCGAGGTGTGCGTGCACACGACCGTGCGCGAGGCCAACGACCGCGGCTATCGCTGCATCGTCGTCGCCGACTGCTGCGGATCGTATTTCCCCGAGTTCCACGAGGTCGGCCTGCGCATGATCGCGGCGCAGGGCGGCATTTTTGGCTGGGTGGCGCAATCGGCCGCCGTCATCGGCGCGCTCGAGGCCTGATTGTCATTCCCGCCCAGCGGAGCGCAGAGCGGGAATCAGACACACCTGCAACGTCGGAGTCCGCTGCTAGATTCCCGCTGACGCTGCCGCTCGCGGGAATGACGAGGACATGACCTATCGCGCCGGCCCATCGACCGCGCCCGCCGGCAATGGTCAGGCGGCGAGCGGCGCTGGGGCGTCGGTGCGGTTCGACCTGGCGCCGTCGACGGCGGCGAGCCGCTCGCGCAGCGCCCGCTCGAACTTCACCGGATTGAAGCCGTAATCGCCATTGAGCCGCATCCCGGCCGCGACCTGCACGGCATGCGCGATCAGATTGTAGCCACGGTGCAGCAGCAGGTCCGCAACGCGACGCGCCCCGAACACCTTGATGAGGCAGCGGAAGCGAAGCAGCACAGCGACCCGCTGGGCCGGCTCGATGTCGAGCGCGCGCCACATCGCGTGATCGACCTCGCGCAGCTCCGGCTCGGACAGGCCGCGCAGCATGGCAAGTCCGCGGCCGGTGGCGACCAGATGCTGCATCGGCAGGGCGAGGTCGTCCGGATTGACCTGCGGCACGTCGCTGCGGTTCACGGTGTTGAACATGATCGTCATGGCTGCCTCGCCCGAGTTGGATTGTGCGGTCAGCATAGGTGGGGCGGCGGCCCGGCGCTGTTACGTACGGAACCGGTGGCGGCGCGGACGATGGGATGGGCAGGGCCTCAGGCTTCGAGCTCGACGTCCTCGAGCTCGAAGGGCCATTGTGAGATGCCGCCCTTGAGGGCGACGGCGTTGAGCCCGGCCTGGCGCATCAGGAACGCTGCCGCCCGCGCACGGCGTCCGGTGCGGCAGTAGACGATGTATTCGCGCTTGGGATCGAGGCCGCGCGAGCGCTCACGGATCTGGTCGAGCGGCACCAGGCGGGCGTTCTTGAGCCGCCACAGCTCCCATTCCTCCTCGAAGCGGCAGTCGATGAACACCGCGCCCCTGAAGGCGACGTCGTGGCGGGCGACCTCGGGGGAGATTTCGTGCAGGAACTGGCTCTTGAGGAGGGTGTCGAAATGCTCCTTGCCGAGCTTGAGGACGCGCCCGGGCGTTGCCATGCGCACGGTGGCATTGCGCGGCTCGCTCTTGAGGAGCGCCTCCTCGCCGAAGCTGGCGCCGGGGCCGAGCGTGGCGACCTTGATCACCTCCCGGTCGCCATCGGCGCGCAGCACGTCGGCCGACCCGGCCTTGATGACGTAGAAATAGTCGCCGGGCTCGCCCTGCCGGACCACGTCCTCGCCTTCCTTGACCTCGCTTTCCTCCATCGCCTCGGCGCAGCGCACGAGGTGCTCGAAAGGCATCTGCCGGAACAGCTGCGCGTTCATCAGGCTGGTGACCCGCTCGCGCGCGGCGCCTTCGAGCTCGGCGATGCTCGTCACCTCCTGCTTGCCCGACAGCAGCGCATCGAGCCGCTCGCCGTCGACGATGACATAGACGGACGGCTGGGTGAGGGAGAGGTGCGCCCCCGCCGGGATGGTGTAGAGGATGGCGGGCTCGCCGCCGTCTTCGTCGACGCTGAACGCCGCCAGCTCCACGCCGCCCTCGTGGCCGGTCATCTTGAGCCCGCCCTCGAGCAGGACGACCACGTCGCCCGGATGCGCGATGACCGGCTCACCGGCGGCCCCGGATATGACGCCCGGCTGCTCGATCACCCCCAGGATGGCCTCCTCGGGGAGTTGCGCGAACAGGCGCGTGCGCTTGAGCGTGGTGGTGATGGCTTCCATGGGCGCATTGGATAGCAGGAAGCCGGCTGGCATCCAATGGGCGGGCTGGGGCTGCAATCGAGCTTGTGCAGCCGGGAGGCTTGGCGCAGTCACTGGCGTAGCCACCCAGTAAATCGCATTGCGTTGTCCGACAGGATGCCGCACCGACTTGGCCTGCGAGTTGACCTGAGTCGGCTGTATCCTCGATAATTCGGATGGCTACAGGGAATTCTGCGGCGGAACCCTCGCTCTCTGTACAATTCGCGTCTTCCGCACTGTTTCGAGTAGAACAGCGCCGCGGTCATCGGCTGCCTAGTGTGGTGGTTCAGAAGTTCCCTCACCGTTATGCCGAAGGCGTATCTTCGACACGACGCGGCGAGGTTGTCCAGGGAACTTCTGAACCAGAACCACACTAGAATCATAGATTCCTAGTGTCCCTTTTGAATCCGAAGTTCGCAAATTCGGGTGCCGCGAGGTGTGTGCGAACTTCGGATTCGGGACACTAGCGTCCGAGCGACTGTTTGAGCACGACGAGGCGGTGATGACGGTTCAGAAGGACCAAAGCTACTACGCTCGCGGCAGCCGCGTGGGCGTCCTCCTGATCCATGGCCTCGCTGGAACGCCGGCCGAGATGCGCTACGTCGCCAACGGCATGGCGCGGGCCGGCTACACCGTATATTGCCCGGAGCTGGCCGGCCATTGCGGCACCGACGAGGATCTCAGGAACACCAGCTGGCAGGACTGGTACGCCAGCGCCGAGCGGGCCCTGTTCGAGCTGCGCAAGGATTGCGACACGGTGATCGTCGGCGGCCTGTCGACCGGGGCTGTGCTGGCGCTGCTGCTGGCTGCCCGCAATGCCAAGGACGTCCACGGCATCGCCCTGTTCGCCCCGGTATTCTGGCTCAACGGCTGGCTGATCCCCTGGTATGCGCGCCTGTTCCGCGCCGTGTGGACCAAGCGCATCGCCAACCTCATCAACTTCCCCGACATCGAGCCGCACGGCATCAAGGACGACCGCGTGCGCGAGTTCGTCCGCCAGGCGCTGTTCAGCGGCGACAGCACCAAGGCCGGCCTGCCCTTCACGCCCGGCGGCGCCGTCATCGAGCATCGCTGGCTGGCCCAGGTCGTCAGGGACGAGCTCAAGCAGATCTATCAGCCCACCCTGATTGTGCATCCGCGCGAGGACGACTATGCCGACCTCAACAACGCCTGGTATGCGCAGCGCAATCTGAAGGGTCTGGTCGACATGGTGGTGCTCGACGACAGCTACCACGTCGTCACCATCGACCGGCAACGCCACATCGTGGTCGATCGAACCGCGACGTTCATCGAGACGATCACGAAGGGCGCAAAGGAACGGACCGCCAAAGCCAAGGCCGCGGGCCTGGCCGACGCGCCGCAGACCATCACCGTGAAGGCGACGGCAGTGTGAGCGCCGGGCAAGATCCGGAGATGCGCGTGGGCGGGCGACGGCTTGCGACCTGGCTGTTGGCGCGCCTGCCGTTCTTCTACGGCTGGGTGATCCTGGCCTGCGTCTGCTTTGCCGGCTTCGCGCGCCAGGGGCCCGCGGTCGCCACCTTGTCGATCTTCGTTGCGCCCATGACCAGCGAGTTCGGCTGGTCGCGCACGGCGATCTCGGGCGCCGTCTCGCTCGGCGGCATTCTTGCCGCGCTGGCCTCGCCGCTGATCGGCCCGGTGCTCGACCGGCGGGGCGCCCGGCTGATGCTGGGCGCGGCCGTGCTGGTCACCGGCCTCGCGACCATGCTGCTGTCGCTGACCCAGTCGCTGCTGGCCTTCTACGTCTTCTTCTGCATCGCGCGCATGAACTTCGCGGGGCCGTTCGAGCTCGGCATCTACGGCGCGCTGAACAGCTGGTTCGTGGCGCGGCGCGCCTTCGCCACCTCGATCGTCAATCTCGCCCAGATGGCGGGCCTGGTAGCGATGCCGCTGATCGCGCATCTCGCCATCCAGCAGCAGGGCTGGCGCGCCGGGTGGCTGGCGGTGGGGGCAACCGTGCTCCTGGTCGGCTTCGTGCCGACCTGGCTGCTGATGGTACGGCGGCCGGAAGACGTCGGCCTGGTGCCTGACCGGCAGGTGCCGGCACCCGCCGCCGCCGGCGCGGAGACGGCCCCGCCGCCTGCGGTCGAGCCGACGTTCACCCGCGCCCAGGCGCTGCGCACGCCGGCGTTCTGGCTGCTGTCGCTGTACACGATGGCGGTCTATCCCGTGCAGGCCGGCATCAGCCTGCACCAGGCGCCCTACCTGCTCGAGCGCGGGCTGAGCCCGACCGTTGCGGCGACCGTCGTCAGCACCTTCTCGCTGCTGTCGGCGCTGGCGAGCCTGGGGTTCGGGCTGCTGTCGCGGCGCATCGGTGTGCGGGTGGGGCTGGCGCTGGCGAGCCTCAGCCTCGGGGTCAGTGCCGTGCTCATGCTCGGCATCGCCACGCCGGCGCAGGGGTATGTCGCCGCGTGCTTCTTCGGCGTCGGGATCGGCGGGATTCTGACGGTGCTGCCGCTGGCCTGGGCGGACTACTTCGGACGCCAGAGTTTTGGCGCGATCCGCGGCGTCGCGCTGACGATGCAGGTTACCGCGCAGGCCTCCGGGCCGCTGCTGTCGGGCGTGCTGCGCGACGCGACCGGGGATTACGTCGCCTCGCTCGTGTGCTTCGCCGCGCTGGCATTCTTCGGCGTCCTGGTCGGCCTGCTCGCCCGCGCCCCGAGCCCGCCAGCGCGGACGCACGCGTAGCCGCGCCGCTAACCCAGATGCCCCTCCTTGCGGGCCCAGGCTTCGGTCTTGTCGAGGGCGCGGGCGAGGCAGTCGAACAGGGCGTTGATCTCGGCGCCGTCGATGATCAGCGGCGGGCACAGGCCGATGTTGTCGCCGCCGACGGCGCGGCAGATCAGGCCTTCCTCCTCGGCAAAGCGCGCGGCGCGGGCGCCGACGCCGAGCTTGGGCTCGAACGACTGCTTGGCGCGCTTGTCCTTGAACAGCTCGAGCGCGCCGATCAGGCCGACGCAGCGCGCCTCGCCGACGAGGGGGTGATCGGCCAGCGCCTCGAGACGCAGCTTGAAGATCGGCGCCATGCGCTGCACGTGCTCGACGATCTTGATGCGCTCGTAGATCTCGATGGTCTTGAGGGCGACGGCGCAGGCCAGCGGGTGGCCCGAGTAGGTGAAGCCGTGCGCGAACACGCCGTGCTTGCCGCTCTCCTCCACCAGCAGCTGGTAGACCTCCTCGGAGACGGTCAGCGCCCCCATCGGCACGTAGGCCGAGGTGATGGCCTTGGCCATGGTGACGGTCGACGGCTTGATGCCGAACGTCTGCGATCCAAACCAGTTGCCGGTGCGGGCAAAGCCGCAGATGACCTCATCGGCGATCAGCGCGATGTCGTGCCTGGCGAGCACCGCCTGGACCTTCTCGAAGTAGGTCTTGGGCGGCACCAGCACGCCGCCGGCGCCCATCACGGGCTCGGCGATGAAGGCGGCGATGGTGGCGGGGTCCTCGCGCTCGATCAGCTCTTCCAGGTTCTTGGCGAGCCGGCTCGCATAGTCCGCCTCGCTCTCGCCGGGCTCGGCGTACTTGCCGTAGTGCGGACAGTCGGTGTGCAGGATGCGCGCCATCGGCAGATCGAAATCGGCGTGGAACACGGACAGCCCCGACAGGCTGGCGGCGGCAATCGTGGTGCCGTGGTAGGCGCGCTGGCGGGAAATGATCTTCTTGCGCTTGGGCTGGCCACGCGCGTTGCTGGCATACCAGGCGATCTTGATCTGGGTGTCGTTGGCCTCCGAGCCCGAGTTGGTGAAGAACACCTTGGAGGTCGGCGCCGGGGCCATCGACTTGAGCTTCTCGGCCAGGGCGATGGCCGGCTCGTGGCTGCGGCCGCCGAACAGATGGGAGAAGGAAAGCCGCGACATCTGCTCGCGGGCCGTCTCGACCAGCTCGGCGTTGCCGTAGCCCAGCCCGGTGCACCACAGCCCGGCCAAGCCCTCGATGTAGCGCTTGCCGGTGTCGTCGTAGACGTAGACGCCTTCGCCCCGCTCCAGCACCAGCGGCCCCAGGCTGCGGTGGGTCGCGAGGTTGGTGGTGGGATGCAGCAGCGTCTCGACGTCACGGGCGGCGTAGTTCGAGAGGGGGCGCATGCGGTCACCAGAAGTTCGACTTATTTGCCGGCTACTCTAAGCCCGCGCGCTGCCCTGTCATCTTGGAATTGTCATCGCGGAATTTCGCGATGCGAAATATCCGGGACCCAGGGCAGGTCGGCGTGCGCTTCTGCGGCCTGGGTCCCGGCTCTCGCGCTACGCGCGCGGCCGGGATGACAAGAGCAAGCGCACGCGGGACATCTGGTGAGACGGGGTGAAGCCTGATAAGAGCAGGAGAATCAAGGCGTCCGGGACAATGAACGACCGATCGACAGCCATAACCGCGCCGCTCGGGCGCTGGTCGAGCCGCATCGCCCTGTTTTCGGCGTGCCTGATGATCGTGGACGTGGGGCTGCACCGGCTGACCTCGTTCCCGACCCCGGTCGCTCTCAACCTCTTCTTCGTGAGCGCGGCGGGCGCCGGGCTGGCGATCCTGATCGCCCTGATCGCCTTCGCCCAGATCTGGCGGCGCGGGTACAAGGGCGCCGGCAGCGCCACGGTCGGCATCCTGCTGCCGGTGCTCGTCCTGGCCTGGCCGCTCACCTTCCTGCCGGCCTATCTCGGACAGCCGCCCCTCAACGACATAACGACGGACTGGGCGGCGCCGCCCCGCTTCGTCGAGCTCGCCAAGTTTCGCACCACGGGCATGAACCCGACCACCTATCCGGCCGACCGCTTCCCCCCCGAGCAGAAGAAAGCGCATCCCGACCTGCGCACGTTCACGATCGATCGTTCGCTGGAGGAGACCTTCGAACTGGTCGAGGAGGCGGTGCGCAAGCTCAAATGGAGGGTGGCGGTGGCGGAGCCGCCAGTCGGCCGGTCGGCAAAGAGCGGGCGGCTCGAGGCGACCGATCAGACGCTGGTGGTCGGGTTCACCGACGACATCGTCGTTCGCGTCGAGGGCAACGCCAGCCGGTCACGCGTCGACGTGCGCTCCGCCTCGCGCTACGGCACCCACGATCTGGGCCAGAATGCCGCCCGGGTGCGACGCTTCCTCACCGAGCTGCAGACGCGGGTGGATTCCACCTCGCCCGCCGCCGTCGCCGGGCGACGCAGCCACCGGGCCGGCGCGCTGGTCAAGCGGCTGAAAGAACGCGATCAGAAGAAAGCGGAGAGTCGCAAGAAACTAGACCGCGCTCAATCAAGTGCTCAACGTGGGCGAGGACAGAAAGAGACGCAGCGTTGAGCAGCCGCGGGTCGAGCCCCTTGTAGACGACCGGCACGATGGCGCGCACCGTGTTGGTGCCGGCGCGGATGCAGTCGAAAATCGCCTGCTCGCGCATGCGCCGGTGCAGCAGGAAGGCCTTGACCAGCCGCTGCGGGTCCTCGACCTGGCCGCCGTGGCCCGGGAAATAGGTCTGGTCGCTGCGCTCGGTCAGCACCTCGAGCGAGCGGATGTAGGCGCCCATGTGGCCCTCGGGCGGCGCCACCACGCTGGTGTTCCAGCCCATCACGTGATCGCCGGAGAACAGGATGCGGGTGCCCTCGAGCGCGAAGCACAGGTGGTCCGGCGCGTGCCCGGGCGTGTGCACGGCGGTGAGAGCCCAGCCGTCGCCCTGCAGCCGCTGGCCGTCGGCGAGGGGGATGTCGGGGATGAAATCCTGGTCGACGAACTCGCTGCCCGAGGGGCTCGTGCGCTTG